>Ga0066829_10000003_pt1 | contig 79478 bp, 74 predicted proteins | sample ETNtaG_22_FD_65498 | JGI IMG/M metagenome (GOLD analysis project Ga0066829, IMG submission 65498) | Marine microbial and viral communities from oxygen minimum zone, Eastern Pacific Ocean - ETNP201306SV43 | ecosystem: Environmental > Aquatic > Marine > Oceanic | place: Pacific Ocean: Eastern...
TGGTGATTGCTGATGATCATTCAAATTTAAGACACTTTGGCGTGGTGATCCTTTTAAGGTCAATGACTGTAAAGGTGCTGGCCTGATGGCTTACAGACGGCCGGGTTGATTACTTAGGAGACTAAAAGGTCGGGCAGGATTGATTTGGCTTAAGTATCAAAGCCTGTTTTGGGACTGGATAGCTGCGACTCGTTTACGCGGTGGTGGTTGCGGTTCGAGATGATCCAGAATCTTCTGGATTATGTCTGGATCAGTAATGTCGGTAATAACCCGCATGGTGCCGCCGCATATTGGGCATAGGGTAATGTCTATGTTGAAGACTCGTTTGAGTCGCTGGGCCCAAGATAGGGGTGCCATAAGTTCATCCTGGCTCGTAGCATCTTCAAACGTTTTGTCTGTTTTGATAACCTCTTTTCTTTTCACTCTTCTGCTGCGCTTTGGAATAATGTGCTTTCTCATTCGTGAATTTGGGGCGAAAACGCCGTGATACCGAACAAGATTATGTCGGGGTAGGGGTACTAGCGCAGCAAGTTTGCTCAGGAAATCCAGGGGTGAAAACAGAATATGTGTGGTTCCGTTACGAAACGGATTCTTCAACTCATATTGGATCTTGCCATCAGTTCTGACAGTGAGCCGCTCCAGACAGATAGCCGGTCTGGTTACGTACCTGCAAAGACGTTCCAATCGATCCCGCTGATATGGCTGACATGACACAGCTGTATTGAGTGAAAAGCCATCTCTATTTGCCGTTGAAGCTTTGACCGGCTTATCGGTTCTGATGAACAACGGATCCTGTAACGTTAGTGTACGGCTACCAGAATGAGGCCCTATTGCGATACGGTATCGTATGGATGCGGCGCTAACGGTATCCATTGGTTCATGGAAATCAAGATCCAGCCATGGTTGCTCTGGATCTGGAATGAGTAAGCCTTCTTTTTCGAGTCTACGGACTACACGTTGGATGACGCGATTGAGCAAGGTTCGCAACTCTGTTTGATTTGGAGCCTTCACACTATGAAATTTAGCTTTGCCTGACTTGCCAACTGTGTAAACACCGTCAAGCGCGATCATATGTAGATGAATATTTAGATTTAAGGCACTGCCAAAGCGTTGGACTAGTGTAACAATGCCAGTTTGGGCACCACTTGCTCGCGTTAGTCCGGCACGATTAATGAGGTCTGTTTCTATTGCGCGAATGATGATGGCGAGGCATCGACTAAGCGTGTTGGGTTGACGAGCAAAAAGCAATCGTAGTGGCCAAGGAAAGCTGAGAACCCATTGTCTTACTGGTACCACAGGTATCACGTGATCAATCAAATGTGCTGATGTTTCGACCATGCGGCGAGCACCACAGGACGGACAAAATCCACGAAGCTTGCACGAAAAAGCTACCAGATGTTCGAATCTGCAACCATTGCACTTTACACGAAGAAAACCATGCTTGAGCATTCCACATCGAAGGTAGCTGCGAAATTCATTGTGGACGAAAGCAGGTAATGAAATGTCAGCATTGGAAAGATGGGACTGGAATATAGGAAGGTTTTGTTCAATGATTTTGTATAAATCAGTTTCTTCAGGTTTATGTCGTTTATAGGTAGAATCTCCTGGCGATTTTTGGAGTGAACTTAACTGCGAAGTGTTTTCCAGCATTGCAACATTTTGCAAGACCTACGGAGTTGTGGATGTACTACGGTGACCAGATCTTTTGCGAGAGATGGATTATTTCGTCTGTGAATCTTGCTTTAACTATGCCGAGATTCCGTACGACGCTTCAATTTTTCGTATGTGCAGGTTACGTGGTTTTCAAGGTGGACCATCGGATAATTACGACTTATCTGCCCTGGTCTTCGTAGGTGGGCTCTCGTGATTTTCCCTGCGGGAAAACACTGCCGCCGTGAGAGCCGTTAGAATTGCGAGGGTCTATTGCGTTTTCGCCTGCGGCGAAAGCCGCAATTTGGTGGCCAGAGGTGGAATCGAACCACCGACACGAGGATTTTCAGTCCTCTGCTCTACCGACTGAGCTATCTGGCCTTTCATCCTTTGTCTTGCTTGCAGGTGAGCGCGGTCTGGATGACATTTGTAACTTTTCTCTGGTGTGGGAGCCGCAAAGGGCGGGTATTAAACCGAAGGGGGCGGGAGTAGTCAAGACGCATGTGCTATCCGTCGTTTTCGGGTGTTGTCGGGATGAATCCTTCGGCATGATTGACCTCTTCTCCCGCGAGAAATCTGTCTCTCTGCTCATTCAGGTATTTCCGTGCTTCCTTGTCCATCATGTTGAGGTGCTTTTCGTTGATTAGCATGGTCTGAAGGATTTGCCATTCCTGCCAGGCCTGGGCCGATACATTTTCAAAGACGTCGAGCCCTTTGGATCCGGGGAACGGCGGTGCGTCCAGGCCGGGGAGTTCCTGTTTTAATCTTGAACATGTCACCATTCGGGTCATTCTTTAAATCCTGGCTGTAAAGATGGCTCTAGCTGCTTTATCAATTTCGTCACCGGATGAGTAAGCCCAATCTCGATGGGATGATCTCGTGAGTACCAGAGTTGCTGATTTGAGTCATTGACCTTATCAGCATGGTTCAATTTTACTAGAACGGGTGTGATATCTAAATGAAAATGGGTAAATGTATGGCGAAAGCTTTCAAGCAGTTCTGATTCGTGAGGTTCCAGCCCCAGGCGTGATATGACGTCAGCTATTTCGTCCATGCGACACTCCGGAAAGCCCCACAAACCTCCCCATAGTCCTTGATCTGGTCGTTTTTCGAGGAGCAGTTCACCGGTCTGATTTTCGAGAATCAACATGCAGGTCGATTTTTCCGGCAGTGTCTTTTTGGGCTTCTTTCCTGGGTAGTGGTCTGTCTGGTCATGCTGATGGGCGTGGCAATCTCCATGAAACGGACATGAATGGCAGGCTGGGTTTGTGCGGGTACAAAGGGTGGCCCCGAGATCCATCATGGCTTGCGTGTAGTCTGCTGTTCGAGTGCCAGGCGTCAGGAGTTCTGCCTTGTCCCACAACTGGTTGGCCACGCTGGCGTTCCCAGGCCATCCCTCAATACCAAAGTAGCGACTGAGGGTTCTTTTCACGTTGCCATCCAGGATGGTTGCGGGCTGATTAAAGGCGATAGCAAGAATAGCGCCTGCAGTTGACCGACCGATGCCTGGTAGTTTCATCAGATCATCCAGTGAATCCGGAAATTCGCCCTGATATTTCTCAGAGACCAGACCAGCAGTTTTGTGCAGGTTTCTTGCTCTTGCGTAATATCCTAACCCGGTCCAGAGGTGCAGAACTTCATCGAGAGTCGCTTCTGCCAACGTATTAATAGTGGGGAAGTGATGTGTGAATTTCTCAAAGTAAGGGATGACCGTTGTTACCTGGGTCTGCTGTAACATGATCTCTGACACCCAGACGCGATAAGGTGAGATTGCTTGCTGCCAGGGGAGGTTTTTTCTTCCGTGTCTATCAAACCAGTTGAGCAGTCGGTCATTGAATCCCAGAGTCATTAATCGAACAACCCCTTCAAAAGCTTTTCAACGGGTTTTTTCAGTTTGTCCGGAACTTTCTCAATCAGTTTTTCCTTACCCTTTCGTTTCAGTTCCTTTTCGGCGATATCACCAACCAGACGGGTGATAGCTTTGCGGTCTGGCAGACAAAGTTCCTTGAATGAGGCATCGAGAGATCCTTTACAGTGGAGTGGCCAAATCAGCAAGTTGCGCTTCGGGGACGGAAAAAATATCTTAACCGATTCCGGAATCAGCACTTTTCAATCGTCAGTAACATGGGGTCTTTTATTTGAGAGACTTCGGTATTATGCCAGCTTTAACTGTACGCGGGAACGCAGTAATAAGCCTCTCTGTAGCGGGTTGTGGAAGCTCGACGATTTGCTGCCTGACAATGTTTTTGACGTCATCGCTCGAATCGTCTGCGTGTGAATAGCGTACAGCAAGCCGCTCCAGTTGTTCGCTGACTGTCAGCTCATCCAACTATGGAATAACAGTTTGTTTGATCTCGGCTGTCAGCAGGTTATCCAGAACCTCCAGCGCAAACACCTGTAGATTCGACAACGTTTGAATCAATATTCGCACGGGTATCCAACATGATGATCGAGCCGAAGATAAAAGAGGTGAGTAACAGCATGTTGTCCCGGTGCACATCGAATTCATGGCAGATGGCACGCCTTCATAACCAGGCGCCGCGTGCAAGTCGGACATGGTCGCAAGCAGCCAGGTGATTGTCTCCACTTCTTCATCGAGCATGTTTCCAAACAACAGGCCTACCAGGTTTTTCAGCAGATTGAATGCCGAGATTTGCCAGGAATCATTCACTTGATGACAGTTCAGTCGTCGGATCGGACACAAACTCGGTCAACAAGTTGCCTTCTCAAGGATGTACACAGTCAACGCGGTATGCGCTATCCATACCCAGGGAGCGAGTCTCACGTTTAATTCCTGCAGAATCACGGTGAAACACGATGTTTATTTGATGCGCCGGAAAAGTGATAATCTGATTTCAAACACAACAAAGAAAGGCTACTTCATGCCTCAAGTAGGAAATGCAGGACAACCCTTGCGTGTAGCAATCATCGGGTCTGGACCCGCGGGATTCTATACGGTCAGCAATTTCTTAAAACACAAAGAGCTTCATGTTGAGATGGACATGTTTGAAAGGTTGCCGACACCATTCGGACTGGTGCGGTCCGGCGTTGCGCCAGATCATCAGAAGTACAAAACGGTTACCCGTGCGTTCGACAAGAGTGCGCAGAACACCAATTTCAGATTTTATGGAAACGTAACTTATGGTGAACACCTGACCCTTGATGATCTGAAGCAGCGTTATCATCAGATAATCGTATGCAGTGGCGCATCGAGTGATCGCAGCCTGGATGTGCCGGGAGAAGATCTGACCGGCAGCTACTCGGCAACCGACTTTGTGGCCTGGTACAACGGGCACCCTGATTATGTGGACTATGAATTTGATCTTAACCAGGAAAGTGCGGCGATCGTTGGGTTGGGTAATGTCGCCGTGGATGTGGCAAGAATCCTGTGCAAGACAGATGATGAACTTAAAGACAGCGATATTGCTGACCATGCCATGGAAGCGCTGCGCGGAAGCAAGGTGAAGAAAGTTTATATTCTTGGTCGCAGGGGGCCTGCGCAGGCAGCCTACACACCACCAGAAATAAAAGAGGTGGGTGAGCTGGAAGACACCGATGTCATCGTACTAAGAGATGAAGCCGAACTGGATGATGCCAGCCGTGATGAGATGGAAACAAAGGGTGACAGGAATACGCAGAAGAACGTCGCTGTAATCCAGGCGTTCCCGGATCGTCAATTACAGGGGAAGACAAAACAACTGACGATTCGGTTCCTGGTTTCGCCAACCGATATTGTTGGCGAGGATGGTCAGGTAACGGCCATTAAAATAGTTAAGAATGAAGCCTATAGGTCGGACGATGGTTCAGTACGTGCAAGAGCGACTGAACAGGAAGAGATTATTCCCGTGGGATTGGTATTTCGCTCGGTCGGGTACCGGGGATTACCGGTACCGGAGATACCCTTTAATGAGAATTGGGGCACGATCTACAACGACCACGGGCGTGTTACCAACGAATCTGGTGAGGTTCAAACAGGTCTTTATACTGCGGGGTGGATTAAACGAGGACCGACAGGCGTTATTGGTACCAACAAGACTGACGCGCAGGAAACAGTAAATGCCATGGTCGAAGATCTGAAGGCAGGAAAGATCCTCGATCCGGCGTTTTCCGACAGAGAAGCAGCAGCTGTCATGATTGAAGAAAAGCAGCCTGACGTCATATCCTGGGAGGACTGGGTGAAGATTGACCAGGCCGAAGTGGAAAAGGGGCAGAAAACCAACCGACCCAGGGTGAAATTCACTCGCGTCAGTGACATGTTGGATATGCTTGGGCGGTAGTTGGCTCAGCTATCTGAGCGCGGGAATCACTTCTTCAATATATGCGTTCAGGGCCTCGTCGTTCCACGGCGCCCTCAATGCGATATTTACCTGGTCTGCGCCAGCCACCTGGTATTTTCTGACTCGATCGACGGCTTCATCAGGTGTACCGAGCAGCGCACCTGCTTCGATTCTGCCGGCGACAGGTCCCCAGTCCTCGCGTAGTTTTGTCCTCTCTGCTTCAGCACCTTTTGCATCAATGGCCAGATTGAAAGTAAGATTGATGGAGCGTTTGATGCTGGTTGGATCGCGCTTTATTTGTTCGCACCAATTATCCAAAACCTGATTGAGATGGGCAAAATGTTCAACCGAGGTGTAGGCGGCGTTCCAGCCGTCCGCATGCTTTGCGACGATTTTCAGGGTTTTCTTTTCGCCAAGCCCACCGATCCAGATGGGTAGTTCTTCCTGCACAGGTTTCGGGAGATTCGATGCATTGTCAACATGATAGTACTTGCCATTAAAAGTGGTTCTTTCCTCACGCAACATACTTTTGATAATCGTGGTGGCCTCATCCAGCATATCGAGTCGCTGGCCTACTGGTGGAAAATCATAGCCAAATGCGCTTGCCTCCTGTTCATGCCAACCGGCACCAAGGCCTAGTTCGAATCGGCCACCGGAGATATGATCGAGGGTGGATGCAGCTTTTGCGATGCTGGCAGGATTACGATATCCGACATAGAAAACAAGACAGCCCAGCGTGGCATGTGATGTCTCGGCGGCAAGTGCGCCCAGAGTGGTCATGGCTTCAAAATGATCTTGAGTACCGCCAGCGGGCGGTGCTTCATAGAAGTGATCCCATGCGGAGATCCAATCCACCTTCGCCTGATCAAGTCTGCGCCAGAGCTGACGCATGGCGCTCATGGCCATGTTTTGCTGGCCAACATGTACACCCAGTTTCAGACTCATCTTCAACTCCGAACTAGCAAACAGGATCGACATCCTAACATAGTGTCTTTCCTGGGCCGGCAGGGCAATGCACAGAGGGTTGAAGTGGAACAGATCGCAGTCGATGCATTTACGCCAGCAGTAAGAGCAGACATTTTAAATAGATTGAAGGTTGAGGCAGATGACCTTGCTGAACTTGATGGATTCAAATCCTACCTATTCGAACGTAAGTCCCATAACTCGATCGTCAGGATAAGGCATATCAGCCATCGTGATGAGGAACAGATCAGAGCAGAATTGGAATTTGTACATTACCTGGCCAACCAGGGTGCTGCAGTCGGTAAACCGATAGCGCTCAGTGGTGGTAATCTGGTTGTTTGCTTTGATGAATTCCTTATTTGTCAGTTCAGGGTCAGTTCAGGAAAGCACCAGGTCACACCATAAAGCAGTCTGATTGGAATCGGGGTCTTTTCCAAAATTTGAGGCGGTCTCTGGGTGAGTTTCATCACCATGCGAAAAACATGGCAGAGCTGAGGTTCAGGCGCTTTCCTGGCGAACTGACGAAATCTGAATTTCAGAGGACGCATCCCCGATAATCAGACCAGGGTATTGGAAATCGGAGACAGATGCCTGACTGAGTTGTCAGAGCTACCCGTAAACGATGACAATTTCGGGCTGATCCACTCGGATGTCGACGCTGGAAATTTCTTCTATGAAGACGGTACGATGACCTTCTTTGATTTTGATGATTGTTACTATCAATGGTTCGGGTTTGATGTAGCGGTTGCCCTCTTCAACAGTGTGCTCATTTCCTGGATGGATAACAGCCAGACAGCGAAAGAAAAGGCGGCGCGCGGATTCCTACCGGCTTTCTTTGATGGATACTCAAGCGTGCTTCAGGTTGATAACTTTATGCTTGAGAGGATGACTCTGTTTCTAAAAGTCCTACCGGACGACGTCTTTCTCAAACAGTTCATCAATATCATCGTCAGAAATACCGAATTGATTCAATATCTCACGACTCTGTTCACCCAGTTTCGGTGCGACACCCTGAATCCTGGCTGGTGTGTCTGAAAATTGGGCAGCAGGTCTGGCCTGGCGTACTTTTCCGAGACCGGGCTGATCCATCTCCTCAATCAGGTTGTTAGCAAGAATTTGCTCATGTGACAGGACTTCTTTGCGTGACAAGACAGGTGCCGAGGGTACATGGTTTTCATCCAGAACCTTCAACCAATGTTCTGTTGGTTTTGTTGCAATGACCTCGGCGGTCATCCTCAGTCTGGCGGTGTTGTTCCTGACTCTGCCAGCCGGTGTGTTAAACCGGTCATCCTGCAGCCATTCCTCTCTATCAAGCGCCTTACACATGCCTTCCCACTCGGCGTCTGAAACAGCACCTGCTGTGATATAGCCATCTGTGGTTTGATAAATAAGATCGGGTGCAAGTTGCGGTGGCACCTTGTCTTCATAACCGATGACCGTGTATCCCGCCATACCTTCTGCCCAGGTCAGGGAAATCATGGCATCAATCATCGCGAGTTTAATATGTTGCCCCTTGCCGGTTCTTTCACGGGCGAGGAGCGCTGCGGTGATTGCCTGTGCGGCTGTCATGGCAGTGGTCTTGTCCGGAATAACCGTTCTTATCATTTTGGGTCGTCCCGTGTCCCTGTCCCTCTGGATGTCAGCAAGCCCTGACAAGGACTGAATGACCGGGTCGTAGACTCTTTTGTGTGTGTAGGGACCGATATCGCCAAATCCTGAAATGGAGCAGTAAACAATACCTGGATTGATCTCCCGGATGATCTCGTAGCCCAATCCCATGCGTTCTATGGCACCAGGTCTGAAATTCTGTACGACGACATCAAAGTCCTTGACGAGCTTCTTTATCAGGGCAACCCCGGATTCCTTTTTCAGGTCAATGGCGATCGCTTTCTTGCCGCGATTGGCGGACAGAAAAGTCGGCGTGATGCCCTCAGTGCCACCTCCCATATAACGTACGATATCACCCTGGAAAGGTTCGACCTTGATGACTTCAGCCCCTTGATCCCCCAGCCACATGGTGGCCAACGGGCCAGACAAGACTGCAGAGAGATCAAGTATTCGGTAACCGAAAAGAGGACCTTCCACAGAGAACCCCGAGTGATTGATTTTAGGAGACTAACTATGTCACATTGTAAAACCGAGATTCAATATCGGACTTCGAATAAGCTTGTGGATACTGTGAATAAATTGATCGTCTGGGGCGTGGGTACCACGAGGACACTGCGGGTTCACTGGATGCTCCATGAACTTGAAATTGAATATGAAACACGCGCAATTGGACCGCGTACCGGTGAGACCCAGACAGAAGAATTCAAGTCACTTAATCCAAAACAGAAAATACCGGCACTGATAGACGGTGACCTGGTGGTGACAGAAAGTGCTGCGATCATGCGCCATCTGAGGCGAATCTGTGACCGCTTGCCGTATGATCAGTATCAGCAATCGGTTGCTGGTCTCGCAGAATACGATGAGTGGTTATCGTTCATGCTGATGGAACTGGATGCAACATCTTTGTACGTTGTTCGCCGCCATGGAGACCTTTCCGGGATTTACGGAGAGGCTGAGAATGCTGTTACATCATCGATTGCCTATTTCGAAAGGATGCTGAATTCAGTTGTGGATCGCGTCGCTGACAAGGAGTTCATCTGGGGAACCACGTTCTCAGAGCTGGATATTCACATGGCAATTCTGCTGGACTGGGGCGGCTATGTCGGTGCAGGGATTCCTGACAGACTTTCTGACTACCATGACCGAATGAAATCTCGACCGGCTTACAAAACAGCCTCGGAACTGAATTTCTCAGCTTAGCAGAGTCTGACGGGGAAACTCTGATACTGACTAACACATGATTGAAGTCAATGTGCGGCTCCCACAGATCTCATCCGCCTAAAACCTCTACCGCCAATCCTGCCGTGGTGTCACAATCGGAAAGCGCCTCTCAAATTGATCAAACAGTTCACTCAAGGTCACCATGGTATTCAGGTCGCCGGTGATTTCAAGCGCACCATCCTGCATGAGTTGACCCGCGTCGGTCAGTCCCATCATGAGTTTCTTGAAATCCATGCTGTTGATCTTAAGTGTGGCGGAAGGGGAATCGTGTTGTTTTCCGGGGAAGGCATGTAATACGGAGTTCTCGATGCTTAAAAGGGTCTCCTCTGTGTCATTGAATTGGAGGTTGATATTCAGGACCAGACCTTCGGCCCTTGGGCCATTCAATCTTACTGCCATCGTTTGGAACATGTTTTCCATTGGAATCGACTCGGCCATGCTGGCGGTTGCACCAAAAGCTGAGCCCTTTGGTAATCCCTGGCGAAGTTCAAGTGCGCCGCACAGATAAAAGTTACGCCAGGAGGCCGACTCGGATTGATAACCCAACTGCTCGAAGCTGTCAGCCAGTAACGCGCGAGCGTCGAAATGGTCCGGTTCAGCCATCACAACGTGGTTCAGAACCTCGGCAACCCAGCGATAGTCACCGTCGTTAAAACAATCCTGTGCTCTAGTAACAATAGCACCGGCACCACCCATATAGTCGACGTATTTTGTTGCAGCTGTGACGGGTGGCAGCGGATACAGGCTGGCCGGGTTGCCGTTAAAAAAGCCCAGGTACTTGACGTATACCGCACGACTGTTGTGGTGGACTGTTCCGTAGTAGTCACGATTATAAAATTCTTTAGCCAGGCTGTCGGGCAATGATATCTGTTCGGCAATTTCCTCTTTGACATAGCCGTGATTGGCCAGACGCAGGGTTTGATCATGGATGTATTTGTAGGTGTCACGTTGCTTTCTCAAATACTCAAGGGCTTCATCGCGACCCCAGATGGGCCAATGATGGCTGGCAAACTGCAATTCCAGTCGATCACCAAACAACTCAATGGATTCGTTGATCTGCGCACTCCATGCCAGTGCATCTCTCACCTGTGCACCCCTCGGGGTATAAACGTTGTGTATGTTATGAGAGGTGATCTCAGACATGCAAAGTGCTTTGAACTGCGGCAAGTAAAAGACAAATTCAGCCGGTGCCTCAGTACCAGGTGTCATCTGAAATTCAATTTCTACACCATCAATATTTCGGGTTTCACCCGTCTCCTTCACGATGTCGTTGGGGATTACAAAACCCGTGCTGCCGAGAGCAAGCGATGCGCCTAATCCTGTTGTTACAAATCCTGTTTCGGAAGGGCTGAGTAGATTGCCATACATATAGGTCGCGCGACGCGACATGACGTTTCCGGCCAGGACGTTCTCAGACAGACTTTCTTTGACGAAGTGTTCAGGCGTGATGACAGCTACCTCACCGGATTCGGCTTGCTCCTGGGATACCACGCCAAGTACACCGCCAAAATGATCAGCGTGGCTGTGAGTAATGATGACCGCGATAACCGGTCGCTCACCGAAGTGTTTATTCGCCAGTGCCAGACCGGCGCGAGAGGTTTCTGTGGCAGTAAGCGGGTCGATGACAATCCAACCATTGTTGCCTCGGATCAGCGTCATATTAGCGATGTCGAAGGATCGGATTTGATAAATGCCATCGGTTACTTCGAATAAACCATGGTGCAGTGCGTTAAGCTGCGCTTGTCGCCACAAGGAGGGATTAACCGTGTCGGGTGCATCCTTTTCCAGAAAGGCCATACTGTCAAGATTCACCGCATTGCGGCTGCCTCGATCATGAGGGATAAGCATGGGGTCGAGAGTTGCGATGAATCCCCGTTTTGCATTCTCAAAACTTCGCCGGTCATCAAAATTCAGCTTGTCTCTAAAAGACTGATTAATCACTTTTGTCTGTGCAGTGGCTGGTTTCTGCTGGGTCAGTTCAGTAGGCAGTGGTTGATAATCGGTCATGTTGAACTCAGGTGATTGGTATATGAAGGTCAAGCATAGTGGCAATTGGTTCCAGGATAAACAGAGTTTTGAGCCCTGGTTTTTCTTTTATACTGAGTAAACGAGAACCAAAGCGATGAGGCCGGGTTAGTGATGCGATTGTAATTGAACAACTCGGGAAGGCGAGGGAGTGGACAGTCTCGGACAGAGAACTGCGAAGACGATGGCTGATTTGATAAACCAGGTAATACTGGCCTCTGAACTTCGTCAGGCGAATAAGTTGCTGAGGTTATTGAGCAGTATTGCGATTCAATCTGGAACGAGTCACTCACCAGAGGAACTGGTGCCTCCGGGTATGGAGGCTGTCGCCGAAGGTGTCGAAAATGACAAGACAGTTAGTGTTCTGCAGTCACTCGGTTGTGACCTGGGGCAGGGGTATTTTTTTGGCAAGCCTGTGCCCGAAACCGAATTTATCGCGAGAGCCGAGAAAGACAGTTTTCCAGTTCAGATCCTGCTCGCCATGGGTCAGGGCTTGATGATGGTTACCGAGTCAAACCTGGCGGGTCAATCTTTAGCGCTTCTTAAGCTGTTCCATCTTGATGTTGTGGGTAGCCATCACCTGATTGAGTTTATTAATCAGCTCAACTCTTGCTTCCTTGTCTCTTCCTTTATCAAGCGACTTTATTTCGACTTTTAGATCTGAGATCGACTTCTTGAGATCAATTTCCTGCGGTGTGATGCCAGCGTTCTTTAAAATGCTAAAGGACATTCGCAAGTGTTCGGGTGTTCGAAGCCAGGTCAAAAGGTCAATTGGCTTGCCCTTGTTCGACAGATTCTCCGGATCACCCTCGGCAATGGATTTACGAATAATTTCTTCAACAGCATTATAGATTCTCATGTTGCTATTATACGCCCGGGAAGTCGGCTAACGAATGTTACAAGGGACAATATGCGATGCTGATTGAGTCCTGGGTCCTGTGGACCCTCTTGGCTGCAACAATGCAGGCGATTCGCACGGCAGGGCAGAAAAATCTCACTGGTGAGATGAGTGCCTTGTCTGCCACGCTTGTTCGTTATCTATTCGGACTTCCTTTTGCACTTCTATGGCTGGGATTTGTATCCCGGCAGCAGGACTTTAGTCTCCCCGGGCTGAATACGGTATTTATCCTGTCCGGTTTTGCAGCAGGTATCCTGCAGATCACTGCTACCTTTCTCCTGATTAGATTGTTTACACTGCGGAATTTTGCCGTTGGCAGTACCTATGTGAAATCCGAGATCCTGTTGACAGCAGTAATCGGATATTTTTTCTTTACTGAGACGGTCACCCTGGTTGGTTGGCTGGCTATTATTGTCTGCGTGATTGGCCTGGTGACTATCAGCGTTTCGAAAACTGGTGGAATAAAGAGTTTGTGGAATCAGTCTGCGGGATACGGCCTGAGTTCAGGATTGTGTTTTGCTCTCACCTCGCTCTACTTAAGGCAGGCCAGTCTGTCCCTTGGAACTGACGATTCGATGTTGGCGGCAGGCATGACACTAGCTTATATGGTGAGTTTACAAACCGTGACGATGCTGGCCTGGGTGCGAATTCAGCAACCAGGTCAGATCAGTGTGATATTGCGCAACTGGCGACCTTCGCTGTTTGTCGGTATTACCAGTGTGGTTGGCTCGGTGGGCTGGTTTACCGCGATGACATTGGAACTGGCGTCGTATGTAAAGACACTTGGCCAGTTGGAGTTTATATTCACCGTGCTGATTGCAGTATTTTACTTTAAGGAGAAACCCACCCGACTCGAGGTTGCAGGGATGCTGCTGATCGTGTCGGGCGGTGTCGCGCTTCTATTGAACTAGTCTGGATTGATAGTTTATATATCAGCGGATTCCTTCAACCAGGTCTGCGATCTTATCAAGTTGTGCCAGAACCTCGTCGGGGCTGGACTGGGGCAAACCAAAAAGTATTTCATCAAAACCCTGGTCGATTCGACCTTTGATATTGTCAGCATCAAGAGGTGCACCGAACAGGGCAATGGTGATGTCATTTACGTCACGACCTCGTTTTTCACAGGCTGCTTTAAGATTACTCATGCCACCGCTGCCTGAACCACCTATCGGCATCCAGCCATCGCAGTACTCAGCGACTCGATCAAATGTCCACTTTGAATTGGCGCCAAGCCAGACAGGGGGACCCCCGGCCTGTACAGGTTTGGGCCATGACCAGATAGGATCAAAATCGACATGCTCGCCATGGAATTCTGCTTCGTCTTCTGTCCAGATTTGCTTCATTGCGAGAATTTTCTCTCGCACTATCGCCCACCGATGCTTATAGCTTGCACCGTGATTTTCCATCTCTTCTACGTTCCAACCGGCACCGATCCCCAGAATAAAGCGTCCTTCTGAAATGACGTCCAGTGATGCACACTCTTTTGCCAGGGTAATTGGGTCACGTTCAATCACCAGGCAAATTCCAGTACCCAGTTTGATACGAGAGGTGACTGCCGCCGCTGCAGTCAGGGCTACAAAGGGGTCATGAGTGCGCCAGTACCAGTCAGGGAGATCAGTGCCGCCAGGAAATGGCGTCTTTCTTGAAACTGGGATATGCGTATGTTCTGGAAAGAACAATGAATCGAGACCACGTTCTTCGACCGCTTTTGCTATTGCGACCGGTTGGATCGTCTGGTCTGTTGGAAATATCTCTACACCGAAATTTACCATGCGGGTTGCCTCCCTGAATAAGTAGATTGGTGCAGAATACTACCGTTGGGTCTGCAAAAAAAAGTAGCATACAGTGAATTTCATGTTTCAGGTAGAAACTGCAGTAGCTGGTGTTCCTACTCTTCATGTATGTGATTGAACCACTCGGGTTGGGCACAATTGACCATTTCAAGAATCAAGGACATCAGTGACAAGATACTGGCTGACAGTGGTTCACAGAGAAGTAATACACGGGCTCTGGTATCTAAGTTACTAAGTGCCGTAGAAGGCAGCGACCCTGGTGCAGAGATTATCCTGTCGGGTGAGTTTCTCTGCACTGAGCTGGATGAGACTCTGTAGTCACTTCAGGCCATTGTGACTGGCCTGAAATAGTAAAAGTCAATGCCATGAGAGTGCCAGTGACCGCACCATGCGGTACGGAGGTGAAAGATTTGAGGTCCTGCTGGGTGGAACGGATCTTAGAGGTCTTGAGCACCTGCCTGTCAGGATTCTTGCGGCGGTTGAGTCAGTTGAATTCAGTGAAGGCCTTCATCTGACAGTGAGTATCGGTGGTGGGTCAATTATTCCTGAAAGAGGGCGCAAAGGTCAGTGGTTTCTTGAATCGGTTGATCGTGCGTTGTAGCAGGCCAGGGCAAATGGTCGGAATTGCTACAAAATGATACCTGTTCAGCCTGACGAGAGAGTAAAAGAGAAGGGGAAATCTGGTTGTGGATAACGTGCTCTTATATTTCATCTGCTTAAACATGCTTTAATGTTATGCACACTCACTGCATAAGAAGTTGAACTGCAAACTTCTTTCCGTGAATCCCCGCCGAGAGCATAAACCGACAAGAGCTATTCGATGGTAGAAGCACCGCTGGAAGATCAGGTCGAGCTTGGAAAGAAATTAAGTCATTTGCCTCGAACGTTCGAGGCTTTTGGTGATACCAATTTTCGTTGGTTTTTTGCTTCGCTGTTCGGCAACTTCGCGTCAATGAACATGCAGATGTTCGTGCGCGGCTGGCTGGTGTTTGAAATTACAGGGTCATACGAGAAGCTGGGTTGGATGACGGCAGCGGGTGGGTTCGTCGGATTATTTGCCGCGCCCCTGGGTGGTGTCGTGGCCGACAGGGTTAAGCAGAAGAAGTATATCGTACAAATCAGCCAGGGACTTAATGCCATTATTGCATTAAGTGTCGGACTGCTAATTAGTTTTGATCGGCTGGTATTTGAACACCTGCTGATTGCATCAATAGTCCAGGGCCTGGTGATGAATGCGATGATGCCGTCAAGACAGGCACTGACCAAAGATGTTGTCGGACTTCATCGACTGACGAATGCTATAGCCTTGAGTACATCAGGTATGAACACCGCAAGATTATTGTTGCCAGGTATTGCCGGTGGCATGGTGGCGGCGCTGGGTGGTGGTGATGGCTATATCGAACCTGCCAAGTGGGTTTATTTTCTCATGACGATCCTCTACCTGTTAGGTGTCATTATGATGTTTAAGGTCAAGGTGGATGATTCGATTGCCGAGAATCCAGTTGGACCGATACTGACAGAGCTCACACTGGGGTTTCGATATGTATTGCAAACACCGATCATCCTGATGTTGCTTGGCTGCAACTTTCTGATGGTATTTTTCAGTATGACCTATTTCATGCTGCTGCCAGGATTTGCTAAGCAGGTACTTGATGCAGGACCAGATCGACTTGGGCTGTTGATATCTATCTCGGGACTCGGTTCACTGGTCGGATCCTTGCTGGTTGCAGGCATGCCGAATCGTAATCGAGCCCGGGTGTTGTTGTTAGGTGCCATGCTGCTGGGAATTTCTCTTGTGTTGTTCTCATTGTCGACCAACTATTGGTTGTCGATGGCGTTGTTGACGATCGTCGGTTTTGGTCAGTCCGCTAGAATGTCACTATCCAACGTGTTGATCCAAACTTACGTTGACGATAATTTTCGTGGTCGGGTAATGAGTATTTACATGCTGGAGATGTCGATACTCTCGGTCAGCATATATCCTATCAGTGTGTTGGCCGATCTTGTCGGTCCTCAGTGGGCCGTCGGGACGTCGGGTTTCTGCCTGGTCATTTTTATTGCCATTTTGTTTAGGATACCCGCTTATCGGGATCTGGATTGATGCAATCCGGTGAGATAGTACTTTATGCTTTCATGAGCGGTATCGAGGCTTGTCGAAAACTGAGTGCTGGCCCACTGACTCGAAAGATTCCGATCATCTTCGTGACCTCCATGGAAGACAAGCATAATGAAGAGTCCGCATTGAAAGCAGGTGCAGTGGATTATATTTCCAAGCTACCGGCACCAGGTGTTGTGCGTGCACTAGTGGCAGTACATTTGGAGAAAACTCGTCAATCTAGGCTAATTGAAGCCATTGCAAGTGGCTATATAAGTGATCCTGAGAAGATCAGGGAGACTGCCAAAGAACTCGCTCGATCCTAGTCTTGAAGCATCTTCCTGATCATTGTTGAGAGAGATATTCAGCAACAGTCGCAAACATGTAAGAATGGGCCTTCATAAATTCTAGTTCAGTCAGAGGGATCACATGTCATATACCTGCTTTACGGTCAATATCGAAAACAGCATCGCCCATATCGTCCTGAATCGCCCAGAAAAGCGGAATAGCATGAACCCTGAATTCTGGGAGGAATTACCTCAGATAATCCAGGATGTTGATAACCAGAGCCGGGCCCGGGTTATTGTGATTTCATCCACAGGGCCGCATTTTTCTTCGGGACTTGATATCAGCTCATTCGTCACGAATGGCAGACCTGATGCCGAACCCGACCCGAAAGAAAAGAGGATTCGCGGTGCCAGGCTCTATCAGAATATTCTGCGCATGCAGAAAACGTTCTCAGTACTTGAGGAGTGCCGCCTGCCGGTTCTGGTTGCCATTCAGGGCGGTTGTATTGGTGGTGGCGTCGATTTTGCGTCGGCCTGTGATATACGGTATGCATCTGATGACGCCTTTTTTACCATCTATGAAGTCAATATAGGTATGACGGCAGATGTGGGTACTTTTCCGAGGCTGGTCAAGTTGATCCCGGAAGGTATTGTCAAGGAACTTGCCTATACTGGACGACGGATGTCAGCAGCAGAGGCGAAATCTGCCGGTCTGGTCAATGCGGTATTTGAGAATCAGGAAACCATGTTGGATGAAGTGATGAAAGTTGCCGCTGAGATCGCAACCAAGGCGCCACTGGCTGTTTACGGGTGCAAGCGAATGATCAACTACTCACGAGATCACAATACGGCTGACGGTCTGGATTATATTGGTATCTGGAATGCCAGCATGCTGCAGCCGGAAGAAATGATGGAAGCCATTGCCGCCAATGGAGAAAGACGGCAGGGTGATTTCGTTGATTTGCCGAGGAAGCAGGGCTAGGCGAGTTGTCAGGGATCATCCGCGAAAAACTGCCTGTGCCTTTCTACAATCGTGGGCCAAAGGTTCGCAACTTCTGGCTCACTGATTCTGAATATCTCGCTGAGACGATGCATCAACTGGTCGGATGAATCCAGGATGCGCGAGGTTACACCCTCAGCATTGATTGATTTGCTGATTCGTCCCAGTTGTACCTCGATCCCGGTATCTGTGAATGTCTGGCAGACGAGGTTCCTGCGAAAAGGTGACTGATCACTGGTTTGCAGCCAGTCGCATTGAGATTCCAATAGCGAAATACTCGCCGGTTGCTCATTAAAATCGAAGGAAGATACCCCACCGTAAGGGTGATTGTGGAATCGCCAATATCCGTCCGCCATTTGCTCAAGGGTCATCTCCAGACCTCGCTGTCTGATTGTCTGGGATTCGAGTAAAACCGGCTCCAGCAGGCCATCGCCAAATCCGACATCGGCGATGTAGTCTTTTCCTTTGAGATGCACCAAAAGGACAAGATGACTGCCGAGGGCGTCATCACCTCTTATCTCACGCATAACCCCGCCGCTTAATTTTCGAACAGAAAAACCAATTTCCTGCAGTGCCCAGGCGAGCAAACCATTCATTTCATAACACCAGCCGCCGCGCAGATGAGTCACTATCTTGTCGTAGATGGGCTCGACATCCAGGCTGACTCGTCGCTGCAGTTGGACATCAATGTTCTCGTAGGGAATGTGATGCAGGTGGTGGCGATGGATTGATTTGAGGGTCTGAATATCTACCTGAACCGGGTCAGGATACTGAATGCGTTTTAGATAGTTCGCAAGCTTCATCGTGATTTGACTGGAGCGGGTGATGGGAATCGAACCCACGCTATCAGCTTGGGAAGCTGAAGTTCTACCATTGAACTACACCCGCAGTGTTGTCTCCTAGTCTGACTGTACCCGGGTACGGTCTGTGTAAAAAGACATATAGCCCTTCAATTTCTCAACCTCAGCATAAGGGGATTCATAGCTCCATACAACGTTATTTTCATGCTGTTTGTTTACATCCAGATTCCAATAAGATGCATGACCTTTGAACGGACAGTATGTTGAGTGATCCGTTGCAGTAAACAGATTCATGTTGATGTCATCTCTGGGCAGATAGTAAACGTCGGCGTGTTTTGTCTCTTTGACCGTTAAGGCTCTCGTAGATTCAGCGATAACGGTGCCGTGATGACTGACAGTCACCCTGGCGTTTGCTGCTTCAATTTCCACTGCGTAATCAGGCAGCCGGGCCAGAATTTTCTCTCTGCTGGGTGTCATTGGGAACTGTGGCATATGCGCGCTCATGGATCTGTTTATGTAATCCACATCATACTGAAATAGAACCACATATGAATCCAATATGAAGGTTGGAGTCGCCGCGCGCGTGCGGATCGTTGAAACGCAGCTGAACAGAGACTTTTTCGGGTATAATGCCGCACTTTTGGTGAGTGGGTGGATAACATGTCGGAACGAACAGCGTCTGTTCAGCGCGACACCCTGGAAACAACAATAAGTGTCGCAATCAATCTAGATGGCAGTGGCAAAGCAGACCTGGATACGGGTCTGCCTTTCCTTGAGCATATGCTGGATCAGGTTGCTCGCCATGGGTTGATTGATCTGTCGGTTAAAGCCAAGGGTGATCTGGAAATAGATGCCCATCATACGGTTGAAGATATCGGCATCACGCTGGGACAGGCATTCGATATGGCAATAGGTGATAAGAAGGGTATTCGTCGATACGGTCATGCCTATGTGCCGCTGGATGAGGCTTTGTCTCGGGTTGTTATTGATTTCAGTGGTCGACCGGGGATCGTTTATGACATCGAATTTGTTCGCGCGCAGCAGGTGGGTGAATTTGATGTGGATTTATTCCAGGAGTTTTTCCAGGGATTCGTCAACCATGCCAATGTCACTTTGCATATCGATAATCTGAGAGGGGACAGTGCTCATCATCAGATCGAAACTGTGTTTAAGGCGTTCGGCCGTGCGATTCGAATGGCAGTGACATTTGATCCAGGAATGGTTGATGTTCTTCCCTCCACCAAGGGTGCTCTGTAGATGCAGATAATTCCGGCGATCGACTTTAGAGACGGAAAAGTAGTTAATCTGAAGCAGGGACAGTTGGAACAGACGACAACCTATTCCGATGATCCCGTTGGAATGGCAGATCATTGGGTTAGCCTTGGTACCAAAAGACTCCATCTGGTCGATCTCGATGGTGCGTTCGCAGGAAAACCTGTCAACCGTGAAGCGATTGAGAGGATTGCAAAGAACCATCCTCAGCTAACGATTCAACTAGGTGGTGGCATTCGAAGTCCTGAGATTATTGAAGCGTATCTGACTGCCGGTGTGGACTATGTGATTATCGGCACCAAGGCCGTGGATGAACCGGAATTTGTCGGTGAGATGTGCAAAAGGTTTCCGGATCACGTCATTGTGGGTCTGGATGGTTTGCACGGTATGGTGGCCAAAAATGGCTGGCAGGAAGTCACTGATATCTCGGTGAAGAGCCTGGCCATGCTGTTTCAGGCTGACGGTATTGAATCTATTGTCTATACAGATATTGGCAAGGACGGCATGATGGGAGGAGTGAACCTGCATGCCACCAGAGAACTGGCAAAAAGTGTCACCGTTCCGATAATCGCGTCAGGTGGCGTCACTGATATGAGAGATATCGAAACACTGGTTGAAGCCGGTCGCAAGGTAGACGGTGGAATCTGCGGCGTGATTACAGGGCGTGCGCTCTATGAAGGTACGCTCGATCTTGCTGAGGCGATTGATTACGTGAATAACAACTAGCGTCTCGATGCAGGGTTCTCGAATGAGAACCTGCATATTTCCCGGAGAGTCTATGAATCTCGGTATCAGCATTCGTAATATGGGTCCGCAATCGTCCAGGGAAATAGTGACCGAATGTGCCGTCTGTGCCGATCAGGCAGGATTAGACTCGCTCTGGATCACCGAGCATATCGCCATCCCACCCGATGATGCCGAAGGATCGGAGGGTAGATATCTAGATCCACTGATAACCTTGTCCTACCTCGCGGCAAAAACGGAGCGAATCAAACTCGGTACAGGTGTATTGATTCTGCCCTACAGACCCCCCGTGGTGACTGGCAAACTGGTTGCGACTCTTCAGGAACTAAGCAACGAGCGAATTCAGCTTGGTGTGGGTATTGGCTGGATGAAAAGCGAATTCAGGGCGCTTGGTATTAATTTGAGAAAACGTGTCAGTGATTCAGAACGGGTACTGTCATTTCTGCTCGAAGCTTTCGATAATCATATCGTCTCACAGCACGACCAACCTTTCATATTTAGCCCAAGACCCGCAAAGCCGCCGATTATAATTGGCGGCGCAGCACCCCATGCGATAGAGCGGGCGGTCAAGTTTGGTGACGGGTGGATACCCATGGGGCTGAAGCCAGAGGTGCTGAAACCACTCGCTCAAGACTATCGAGCTCAGACCCGCGATGCCGGGTTGGCAGATCCACAGATCGTGGTGATGACAGGTTTACCTCTGCAGGATCCGGGTCGGACTCGTGATGTAATTGATACTTATCAAGAGGCTGGAGCGACCACTCTGGTTCATGGTCAACGGTACGATAAAGCCAGTCAATTACAGGATTCGATTGAGACGCTTGGGCAACTGATCTGAGATAAGCTGCTATTCAGCCCCGAAAGCGGCAATCTGTCTGCCTCGCAGCTGTTGCAGTGCAATCAGATTAGAAACCGAAATAATCTGAATCCCTGATCCCAACTTGGGTATTGCGGATTCAAGATAATCAAGAGTCGTTCGATAGGGATGACCAATGCCAATTGCAGTGCCTCTTCTTTTTGCGATTTTCACCAGTTGTTGAAATGCCTTGTCAATCTCCTCGGTAGAACGATCATTGTCCAGGAACACATCTCGACTGGCCGTCAGGATATTGTTCTCCCAGGCGATTTTTCGAGCAACTGATTTTGCTGTGGTTCTCGAATCAATAAAGAACAGGTCACGCTGTTTAAGATCGTCCATCAACCATTTCATTTGTTTGGGTTTCTGGGTCAGATAGCTGCCGGTATGATTGTTGATACCTTTTGCATGAGGCACTTGCTTAATGGCTCTGGCGATAGTCGCTCGAAATTCTGATTCACTGAGAGAATCTGTCAGACCATCCGGTCCGATTGGATGATTGGTCAGATTGGACATCGGAAGGTGAATAATAACTTCCTTTCTCGATGAATATGCTGCTTCAGAGAGTGATTCTGAGTGCTGCGTGTATGGTAAAAAGGCATAAGTAATAGACCCTGGGAGATTGATAGCTCGTCTGCCGCGGGTAACATTGTGACCCATATCATCAATGATAATTGCAATATAGGCAGTTTGATCCGCCAGAGAATCAGCGTTGGAGAGTAGGGTTAGCGCGAGGCAATAAACCAGACTGAGCCGTCTTATGATTATTATCCTTGTGGTTGAACCGGTTTCGTTGCAAGTATATTAAGTCCTTTCAACAATGTCAGCGCTTCGTTTAGCTGATAATCCAGATTTGCAAGGTCTGTCGTTTTTACTGGTGTCTCATCTTCCCCTGATTTATCGCCATTTCCATTCTGCAGGTGCTTCGGTAGGTCACGTTCCTTGATTCTGAATGGATAGCTCTTCAGCTTGGTTACCTTGGACCTGTCAACACGGATATCCGGGATAATCCCTTCTGCCTGGATCGAACGACCATTTGGTGTGAAATACAATGACGTTGTGAGTTTTATTGCCTTTTCATTGTTGAGCGGCAGGACGGTTTGTACAGATCCCTTGCCGAACGTGTTGACGCCCATGATCACCGCACGACCATGGTCCTGTAATGCACCAGCAACGATTTCAGATGCAGAGGCACTGCCTTCGTTCACTAGCACGACCATTGGGACGCCGCCGATTGAATCCGGAGTGGTTGCGCTGAATCTGAGGTCAGCATTTGACAACCGACCAGTGGTGTAAACGATTAATCCCTTATCGATAAAAATATCCGACACCTGCACAGCCGATTGCAGGACGCCACCTGGATTATTTCTTAAATCAAGTACCAGGCCCAGCAATTGACCTTCTTCCGTCAAACTGGCAACGGCTTTCTCTACCTCATCACCGGTACCACTCTGGAACTGGGCAATCCGAAGGTAGCCATAGCCGTCTTCCAGGAGCCTCTTGCGTACGCTTGCGACCTGGATGACTTCGCGGATAAGGGTTAACTGTAGAGGTATGGGTTCACTTTCTCTGGCAATCGTTATTTTCACTTCACTGCCTGGTTCCCCTCGCATGGTTTCAATTGCATCATTCAATGACATGCCTTTTACGGGGGTGTCGTCCAGCTGCAGTATCATATCACCCGATTCAATACCTGCTCTGTCAGCGGGGGTATCGTCCATTGGTGTCACGACACGGAGGAAACCACTGTCCATGGCGACTTCCAATCCCAGGCCACCGTAATTGCCAGTGGTGTTTTCCTGCAGATTGGAGAATGTTTCGCGATCAAGATAGGCGGAGTGAGGATCAAGTTGGGACAGCATGCCTTTTATGGCATTTTCGAGGAGTGTTCGATCATCGATTTCTTCCACATACGCCTCACTCACACGATTGAATACCTCGGCGAACACGCGCAGTTCATTCAGTGGCAGTCTCGGTGGTAGCTTCTCTTCGTCAGCAGGCGCTTCACTGCTTTCAGTTGCGAAACTGCTTCCCGCAAAGATGAGAAGCGCAATCGCCAGTGAATGTCTATTGAATCGTTTCATGTATCTAAATCCCCGTGTAACACCTTCTCTTTGCCTCTGCAATCGCCATAAATAGCTCAGACCGCTTTAACAGGTCGTGCATGACACCATAGTTGCGGATCCGATGGTTTGCCAGCACTGCGTATTTCAAAATATAAACCGGACTCGCGTTGACCGCCACTATTGCCAACATTAGCGATTAACTCACCCGCTGTCACCCAATCTCCAGTTTCGCGAAAGAGAACCTGATTGTGGCCGTAAAGAGACATATAGCCTTCTCCATGATTAATGATCAACAACAGACCGTAGCCACGCAGCCAGTCAGAAAAAACAACCCGGCCATAGTGAATTGAATGAACGGGTTCACCCTCGTCAGTCTTGATAAGAACACCACCCCACCGAAGTTTACCCTCGCTTCTTCTGGCGCCGAATGTTCGTATGATCTTTCCAGCAGCCGGTAAGAGCAGATTACCACGCATATTTGAGAAAGGTGCCGCGTCAGCAGAGGTAGGCAAATTCGCGATACCAGCAACAATTCGTTCCAGTAATGCTTCAAGACGTTCTCTGTCAGACTCACGTTTTTCAATGGCGTCCCCGGTTCGGCTGATTTCCTCATTTAGGGCTGCAAGGACCAGTACTTTTTGTGCCTGGACAACCAATAGACCGGATTTCTGTTCATCAAGTTGCATCTGCTGATTATTAAGAGAAAGCACCTGCGCCGTGATTTTCGTCTCAATGATGTCAAGCTCAGCAATTGTGGCCTCATAGGACTCAATCTGCTCAAGTCTTGCATGGTTAAAGTAGTCATAGTACGTCAGTATACGAGCAAGCTGGTTTGGATCTTCCTGGTTGAGAACCACTTTGAGATACTGCTGGTTCCCTAATTCGTGAGAAGCTCTGATTTGCTGAATGATGTGATCCTGCTGGATTACCTTTTGCTTATTCAGCTGATTCTGCTCGCTTGTCAGCGAGGAAAGCTTGTCCTCACTCTGGCCCAGATCTTCCTGGATCTGCTTAATCTTTTTCAGGATCTCACCAATAGATTTTTCGTTTACCTCAAGCGTATCTTCAAGATCTGATCTTTGGTTCTGCGTATTTTTCATCAGCTCTCGAAATTTGGCGATTTCTGCTCCGAGACTCTCCAGTTCCTGTTTTAACTTTTCCGGGTCGGATGACGACACTTCTGCAAAGACAGGTGTCGTCACTGCCAGTAAGAAAGTCAGAAGAAAACTGATTGTTCGTCTTCGAATTTCCTGTACCACTTTAGTCTCTCCCATTCTGCTGTTGGGTTATTTCTCTTAAACGATCAGGGATCTTCCTGTCATCTCATCTGGTTGCTCCAGTTCCATTATCTTGAGCAATGTTGGTGATATATCGCATAAGCACCCACCTGATTGTTGGAAACCTATCGCTTTATCACCGACATAGATGAGTGGCAGCAACTCCGATGTGTGGGCAGTGTGTGGTTGTCCGGTTTCATGATCACGCAACTTCTCCACGTTACCATGATCGGCGGTAATCAGGCAGTGGCCGTTTGCTTCGTGCACTGCGTTGACGATGCGATCTAGACATTGGTCAACGCATTCAACAGCCTTGATCGAAGCATCAAGGCTGCCTGTGTGTCCCACCATATCTCCATTTGCATAATTGCAGATAATCAAATCATAGTCTCGTGAAAGAATTCCACCAACAAGTTCGTCGGTGACTTCCGGCGCACTCATGGCTGGCTTGAGGTCATACGTAGTGACCCCAGGCGACGGTACCAGCTTTCTTGTTTCACCCTCGAAAGGCTTTTCGCGCCCACCCGAAAAGAAGAAAGTGACGTGAGCATATTTTTCGGTTTCGGCGAGTCTCAGCTGGGTCTTGCCCAGTGAAGAAACATACTCGCCCATACTGTTGCGCAATGAAACCTTTTTGAAAGCACAGTCTGTATTGATGTCAGCCGCGTATTCAGTCAACATCACAAAGTTTGACAGTCTGGGTCGAAACGAGCGTTTGAAATGATCAAAATGGTCATCAACAAATGCGCGCGTTATCTCCCTGGCCCGGTCAGCCCGAAAGTTCATGAACAGAACCGCGTCACCATCTTTAATGGTTACGACCGAATTGTTGATCATGATTGCTGTTGCCTGCACAAATTCATCAGACTCATCTCGGTCGTAGGCTGCTTTAAGTGCAGTTACAGGGCAGTCATAGCGGAATTCGGCTTCTGCTGATGCGAGGAGGTTGTAGGCCGATTCAATTCGTTCCCATCGGTTGTCTCTGTCCATTGCATAGTATCGGCCAATGATTGAAGCAATCCCGCCGGTGGACTTAAATTCCTGTGAGAGTGACTCGAGATGAGACTGCATGTCTGCAAGGGAGGTTGAAGCCGAGCGTGGTAGCACATCTCGACCGTCCAGGAATGCATGAACATAGACCTGTCTGACGCCAGTTTCGAAAGCCAGTTTAACTGCAGCCCTGATGTGATCCTCGTGACTGTGAACACCACCAGGAGACAGTAATCCGAAGATATGGAGTGCTTTGTTCGATGTCGTCAGGGTTGTAAGGGTTTTATTGAAAATGTTGTTTTCAGAGAAACTTCCGTCAGCGATGGCCTTTGTGATTCGAGTGAAGTCCTGGTTTACCACCCGGCCTGCACCCAGATTCATGTGACCTACTTCCGAATTTCCCATCTGACCTGGCGGCAAACCCACATCGAGTCCTGACCCGGAAATCAGGCAGTGTGGCTGATTGCGCCACAGATTGTCCCAGACAGGGCTGTTTGCCAGAGAGATTGCGTTGGTGTCCGTTTCGTCTCGATATCCCCAACCGTCTAATACAATCAGGACGTACGGAGTTTTACCAGTCATTTTGTCTGCTGCCTGGGATTTAAAAACTGAATTCTAACGGTATCGCCGCGACGAGAGAATGGGCGGGCGGGAACATTTTTGGTGTATACTGCGCGACTTCAAATTTTTAGGTCCAACAAAAGCAATATGTTCACACAGATTTTCGAGTTTATCGGTAATCATCCGTACCTGGTCGGTGTTCTTGTCCTGCTGATAGTGGCATTTGTGATTAACGAGGGTAAGCAGGGTGGAGCGTCGATCAGCACCAGTAATCTGGTCAGCCTGGTGAATCGCGAAGGGGCCATTGTTCTGGATATAAGGGACAAAAAGGAGTTCGGTCAGGGCCATATCGCCGAGGCATTGAATATTCCCATGGGTAGTTTCGATCAGCGTGCCAATGAACTTGAATCAAAAAAAGATAAACCTGTTGTTGTGGTTTGCAAGATGGGGCAGCAGTCCAGTACGGTTGGTCGGAAACTGAAGGCTCTTGGATTTGAAAATGTCAGGAGACTCTCTGGTGGCATGTCCGAATGGACTGCGTCTAATCTGCCTGTTGTGAAAAGCTAGAAATGAGCGTTGAAACCAGGAAAGTGGTGATGTATACGACACGTTCGTGTCCCTTTTGTTTGCGAGCCAAGGCGCTGTTGCATCAAAAAGGTGTGATATACGACGAGATAAAGGTGGACTTCAGCCGGGAACAGAGGCAGGAGATGGCCCAAAGAGCCAGAGGCTACAGCGTACCTCAGATCTGGATTGGTGATAATCATATTGGTGGTTGTGATGAGTTATTTGTTCTTGAAAGAGAGGGAAACTCGACAACCTGTTAACCTTTTAATTGGAGTAATAGATGAGCGAACAAGACGATAATCCTGAGGTTGGCGCAACGGAAGAAAATCAGGCGCAGTTTTCACTGCAACGAATTTATGTGAAAGATGCATCTTTTGAGTCTCCCAAAGCACCAGATTGCTTTCGTGGTAATTGGCAACCAAAAATCAATCTTGAGTTGAACTCTCGTCATGCGATTATGGAAAATGACCTGTATGAGGTTATCCTGAATGTCACTGTGACGTCTCGTAATGATGAAGACGAAGTCGTTTATTTGACTGAGGTTCAACAGGCAGGAATTTTTCTGATCAAAGGATTGGACGATGCAGCGCTCGCCCGGACACTGGGTAGTTTTTGCTCCAGTGTGCTTTTCCCGTATGCCCGTGAAGCGATCGATACCCTGGTAACGAAAGGAAGTTTTCCAGCGTTGATGCTGGCACCGGTTAACTTTGATGCTATCTACGAAGAAAGCCTTAAGCAGCAGCAGGCTAAGGCCACGATTCAGTAACGGAATTCAAACCGAGGTCTTAAACCCGTGCTGATGCCAAGCCTCGTACACAATCACTGAGACTGCATTGGCAAGATTCAGGCTGCGGCTGTCCGGTAACATGGGAATCCTGATTTTCTGACGCGATGGTAGTGCATCCAGGATTTCATCCGGTAAACCCCTGGTTTCAGGTCCAAAGAGGACCAGATCGTTAGGTTTATAGCTGATGTCGGTATAGGCTGTCTCGCCTTTGGTTGTTATGGCGTAGATCGTGCCAATATTGAGGCTTATCAGAGCTTCATAATTCCGATGGACCTGTATCTCTGCCCACTCATGGTAATCAAGACCGGCGCGTCGCAGACGTTTATCGTCGATTCGGAATCCCAGAGGTTCCACCAGATGCAGTCTTGCACCGGTATTAGCACAGAGACGAATAATATTTCCTGTATTAGGGGGTATTTCTGGTTCATACAAAGCGACGTTCAGCACTTTCTCTCCTTGGTTATCCAGGGAACGCCCTTAACCCGTTGCTTGAGCTGCGTTGGTCTACACTTCTAATTGAACTGTCGATAAATGACGGAGTTTATCACTAACTCAACCGGACGATATTTCGCCGTTAATACGCTAGAGATTGTTTTGTGCTCAGGATTAAATAGTTTTGGGATTGTCGAAGTTGTTCATGAAGAAACCGAAACTAGGGCTGTTGGGGGTCGAGGAAAAAAAGTTTATGCCGTGATCAGCATGAAAGACTAGTTACGCGATATTGTATCGACACTGAAGGAACCAGGCCTAGATCTAAAATCTGCCGGGATCAGTGAGTGGACAGTGAGAAACATCATCAATCTGTTATATGAAGATTCAGGTGGTGTTGCTCTTCTTCGAACGCGGAATTCCAACGGGACAATTAACCTGAGTGATGAAGGCAATCTCTGTTTAACCCACCATATTTAATCCGGGATATCAATGTTAGAGAACGATGACGATACCATGCGGCATAATTATAGATGGGTGCAAGTCTGTTGCCATGCCACTCATCGGAATTACAGATCAAGATCATTGATTTTGCGTGTCAGCGTATTTCTACCCCAGCCCAATAGAATGGCGGCATCGTTTTTCCTGCCTCCTGTTTGCTTGAGTGCTGTATCGATCATTATGCGTTCAAACCTTGGCAAAGCGGTTTTCAACAGTCCGGTCTCTCCGGGTTTTTGCTGCGACAGTTTTCGGCTTGCCCAGGTACGCAGAGATTTCTCCCAGTTCTCGCTGCGGTGGCCCTGCTCTTTCTCCTGTAACAGTTCAGGGGGCAGGTCATCGACGACAATATCATTTCCGGTCGCCATGACAGTAATCCAACGGCAGAAGTTCTCGAGTTGCCTGACGTTGCCGGGCCAGGGCAGATTGCTGATGAAATTCATCGCCTGACGCGTCAGTGTTTTTGATTCTTCATTGAGCTCCTCCGCTGCTTTTGCCAGAAAGTATTTGGCGAGCAGTGGAATATCTTCCTGACGTTCTCTTAGTGTGGGAATGTGGATGCGTATAACATTCAGCCTGTGATACAGATCTTCTCTGAACCTGTTCTGAGAAACCAGATCTTCGAGATTTTGATGTGTGGCAGCAATGATTCTTACGTCTGCCCTATGGGCTTCATGTCCACCGACACGATAGTATTCACCGTCAGACAGGACACGAAGCAAGCGTGTTTGAGTCTCTGCTGGCATGTCACCGATCTCATCAAGAAAGAGTGTACCGCTATTTGCCTGTTCAAATCGCCCCTTTCTGGTTTGGGTAGCTCCGGTAAAAGCGCCTTTTTCGTGGCCAAACAGCTCTGATTCAATAAGGTCTTGAGGAATCGCCGCCATGTTCAATGCGAGAAACGTTTTGTCTGATCTTGGGCTGTGTTTGTGCAAGGCCTGTGCTACCAGCTCTTTGCCTGTACCTGATTGGCCATTAATCAGTACGGTTACGTTGGACTTCGACAGCCTGCCAATCGCCCGGAAAACCTCCTGCATGGCAGGCGCTTTACCAATGATTTCGGAGTTAAAGCTAACCTCAGTTGTAGTTGGTGCAGGCTCTGATTGTTGGTGATGCTCAACAGCTCGCTTGACAATAGCGACTGCTTCGTCGACCTCAAAGGGCTTGGGGATATATTCAAACGCTCCACCCTGAATGGAAGACACTGCGCTTTCCAGATCTGAATGAGCCGTCATGATAATAACGGGAATGTCAGGATATCCCCGTTTGATCCTTGTCAGAAGATCAAGACCATCAATCCCTGGCATTCTGATATCAGACACAATGGCATGAGGAGGGTTGGCGTTAATGTCAGAAAGCAGATTTCGACCATTCTCGTAACAGGTTACGTTTAGTCCTGCTTGAGTAAGGGCTTTATCAAGCACCCAGCGAATGGATCGCTCATCATCGACGATCCAGATATTTGTTTCTGCACTCATAGCGACGGCTCCAATGGAAGAAAGATAGAAAAAACGGTATCACCAGCCTCACTTTCAAATTCGATAAACCCGTGGTGCTGATGAACTATCGACTGTGCAACAGACAGACCTAATCCGCTACCTTCGGATCTACCGCTAATCATGGGGTAGAAGAGATGATCTCTGAGGTCTGGCGGGATCCCCGGTCCGTTATCCTTTATATCGAGCCTGACGACGACTTTATGTTGCCGGGTACCGATAATGTATTGACGTTCAATTCTGGAAGCAAACTGCAGGCTGGGAGATTGGGTCTCCGCCAGGCTTTGCATGGCATTTCGGGCGATGTTGAGGAAGACTTGCACCATCAATTCCGCATCAACGTTCAGTTCCGGGATGCTTGGATCGTAGGCCCGGTAAATCGTAATCGGTGGATCCGACTCGAGTTCAATCAGCTTTCTGACTCGTTCCAACACCTCATGGATATTGACCAGGCTGGGGTTTGGCATGATTTTTGGCCCAAGTAAGCGATCAACCAGGGACGTCAGCCTATCGGTCTCATCGATAATGATATCGGTATACTGATCCAACTGGTTGTCATCAAATTCTCTCGCCAACAGTTGTGCTGAACCGCGAATACCACCCAGAGGGTTCTTTATTTCATGGGCCAGTCCGCGAATCATTTGTCGTGTAATTTCCTGGTGTGATGCAATTGTTTCGTCCCGATCAATTCTCAGATATCGGTCGAGAGGATAGAGTTCGATAAGCAGGCGGATTGAATCTTCGTCATTGATTGGTGTCACCGCGTAATCACAGGTAATCGAGTGGCCCGTAATCAGATCGAGTTTCACTTTCCGTCGTGTATACAGCTGCCCTGTATCCAGTGCTTCAAGCAGAATTGTTTCAAGCTCATCTGTATTCAGCAGGATGTCGGAAATATGCTGGTTGATTGCTCGTTTGCCCGAGATCTCAAGCAGGTTTTCTGCAGATTGGTTGATGAAGCACAACGTCAATTGCTGGTCTACAGAAAGAACAGAAATGCTCAGATTGTGTAATATCTGTTCTGACATATCCGGCATTAATCCAACGGGATGATTGAGAATTTAGTCACAATTTTGGTTATTCACGGCCTTTTGTTAGCAATAACCAAACCACAATGTAAGGGATCCTGTTTACAAGGGTTTAGCGAGTATGAGTATAAGCAATGTAGCTTAGAATTGCACCAATATAGTGCGACTAGGCTAGTTTGAGGTGCGGGACTGGTTTATCTGTGTATGTTGGACGGAGTGCCTTAAGATAGTCACGCTGACACCGGCGCTGGATTTCAGCACCTTCCCTGACTGACTATCGATGATCTGCAGTTGCAGTCGATGGGTACCTCGATCAAGATTATTCAAGGTAAAGGCGCCACTCTTGGTCGACTGCGCAACCGAGCCATCGACGAGTAGCTGCAGGCTGTGATTGGGCTGTAAATTGGGTGACATCTCATAGAGAACCTGCAAGGTGCCAGCGTTCGTGCGAATAGCATCGTCGGGCGCTGGGCTGGTAATCAGCAGAGTTTTGTAGCCTGGCGGTTTCTTTTTGGGTTTTGAATCAGGTTTTGACCGGAATTTGGGTATTCCTTCTGATTTTATATAGTTAACAGGTTCCTCAACTTCAACCTCGGTGGCGTTCTCAGGTGCCTGATCTGTATAGATAATATTACCGTCTGCGTCGCGGGTTTTGTAAATTTTGTTCTCGGCGGAAAGAACAATCAGGGGCAGGCATATCAGAAGACCCAAAAGAAATTGTTTGATTGATAATCGCATAGTGACCAGCTCAATGGACTTGTAGTCATTTTGGACCAGAAACAGGCAAAAGCAAAAGTCATTGGGATAAGATAAGCCTCATCTGCTACCAGATGAGGCTTATGTTGCTTTCTACGGCTGACTACATCTGAAATTAAGTGTGCCTAGACACTGTAGTACATATCAAACTCAATTGGATGAGTCGTTGAATTCAAAGTCTGTACTTCTTCCATCTTCAGATCAATGTACCCGTCAATTGCAGAATCGGTAAATACACCGCCTTCTGTGAGAAAAGCACGGTCAGCATCAAGATTCTCAAGGGCCATTTCCAGAGATGAGCAGACTGTTGGCACATCTGTCAGCTCTTCAGGTGGCAAGTCATACAGATCCTTATCCAATGGTCCGCCTGGATCAATCTTGTTCTTAATCCCGTCGAGTCCAGCCATTAGCATGGAAGCGAACATGAGGTAAGGATTCGCCGTCGGATCACCAAATCGCACTTCAACGCGCACGCCTTTGGGGCTCCCTCCCTGAACATATGGGATACGAATTGAGGCAGACCGGTTGCGAGCCGAATAGACCAGCAACAACGGTGCTTCAAATCCAGGCACCAGTCTTTTGTAGGAATTCGTTGATGCATTTGAAAAGGCGTTTAATGCCCTTGCGTGCTTGATAATGCCGCCGATATACCAGAGTGCTTCCTGGGAAAGATTGCCGTAACCATCACCTGCAAAAACGTTTGTATCGCCTTTAAATATGGACTGGTGACAATGCATGCCGTTACCGTTGTCGCCGACCAGTGGTTTTGGCATGAAGGTCGCAGTCTTACCGTAGGCATAGGCGACATTGAGGACGCAGTACTTATAAATCTGTAACTCATCCGCTTTGGTTGTCAGTGAATTAAATCGCGCACCGATTTCCGCTTGACCTGCTGTGCCGACCTCGTGGTGATGAAGTTCTATGGTGACTCCCATAGCTTCCATCGCGGCACACATTGAATTGCGAATATCGAGCATCGAGTCAACAGGAGGCACCGGGAAATATCCGCCTTTGATACCAGGGCGATGTCCAAGGTTGCCACCATCAAAAGTGGCATCGGTCATCCAGGCTGCTTCTTCGGATTCGATCTCATACATTGCGCCACTCATGGTGGACTTGTATTTCACATCATCAAATACGAAGAACTCGGCTTCTGGTCCGAAAAAGGCAGTGTCACCAATACCAGTTGATGCCAGATAAGTTTCTGCTCGTTTGGCGGTTGAACGCGGGTCCCTTTCATAGCCCTGCAATGTGGTTGGTTCTACAATATCGCAGCGGAGATTGATCGTGGTTTCTTCAGTGAAAGGATCGACGATCGCAGTATCGTCATCAGGCATTAAGATCATGTCTGATTCGTTGATTGCTTTCCAACCGGCAATGGATGAGCCATCAAACATCGCGCCGTTTTCAAAAAACTCGCTATTGATAATGGCAGCGTTATTGGTTACATGTTGCTCTTTTCCGCGTGGGTCGGTGAACCTGAGATCCACCCACTTCGCATTGTTATCTTTTATTAATTGCAGAGTTCTCTCTGACATTATGTCCTCCGTATGGTAAACCGAGAATGGCCCGGAACAAGTCCGGGTGACGTTATTGGTGCAATTAGAGACAGCAAAGAATATGCCATCAGAGAAGAAAGATAAACCCTTGTTTTACTGGGTCTTCAGAGAGATTCACAAGCACCAACCGCACAGTATTGGTGCGTAATTGGGGTGGCGGGTATTGTGATAGTGCAGAAGAAGATAACTCAGCAGACTTTTATTCTGATGAAGATTTCCCCGTCACTGCTTTCTGAATGGAGGATCTCGTGTTGATTGATACGGCACCAGGCCGGAACGTCATTCAAGGCACCCGGGTCTGTGCAGATCACCGTTAAAATGTCACCAGTCTTTAGCTCTTTGATTTTATTCTGGGTACGAATAACCGGCAGCGGACACAACAAACGTCGGGCATTGAGTTCGTACTCAGACATGCCAGTTCCGAGTAATGTCTGCCGTTGAAATCGGTTGGATTAGCTCTCTGCTGGTATCACCCGCTGGTGTTCTGATTTCCACTTCTACCTGATGGGCATCACGACCCTGACCGTAGCGAGCGACGATTGCAGCTGCAAGGATAATATCTGCTTCTGTCGGTTTTCCGTCGATAATGGCCAGAGGCCCGTTGTGAGAAACAGTTTCGAGGCTGATGTATTCATTGCGATAACCTGCCAGATATCGACTTTCACCTTCTTCCCGACTGATAATGATTTTGAAGTTGGGTTTCGGGCGAAGGTGTCGACCCACTTTTAGCAGCATAATGTCGTCAAGTTCATAATCTCGTGCTCCTCGCGAAGCCCAGAGATCAGCAAGCTTGCTGGAGTAGGATTTGTCTGTCAGGAAACAGCAACCCCCGGCTGGTTGAGAGTAATCGGAAAACCCCAACTCATTTGCGAGTGCTATCTGTGGTTTGCGGTTTCTGCCATGGAAGTCATACAGTTGTTCCCGGATTACCCAGCCCTGTCGTTCCGGTCGGGTTTCAGGCAGATTCTTTGCACATAGGGGTCTGAGTAACAGATCATCTGCACCGGATTCCCTGGCCACAATCGGCATGGTCTCTTTTCGTTGTGACTTGGGTCTTTGACCGACCACCTCGCCGGTAATGATGAAGTCGAACTGGTTCTCCTCCAGCCAGCCTTGTGCTTTGTGGACCATGAAGATCTTACAATCAAGGCAGGGATTGAGATTTTGGCCGTAGCCGTGCTTGGGGTTGATGACGATGTCTTTGTATTCCTCAATGATGTCGATAATATGGAGTTTGATCCCCAGCTGTTCTGCGACCCAAAGGGCATTGTTTCGTTTCTCTTTGTGTCTGTCTTTTTTACGGATTGCGTGAGTGTGTCCTTCAACACAGAATCCTGTGTAAAAGTTGATCCCTTCGACATGAATTCCCTGATCCTGGACTACCTTGGTTGCCAGCATGGAATCCAGTCCACCGGAAATCAGGGAAACTGCGCGTCGCCTTTGAGTCGTTGTGGTCATGGCTTCGAATTTTAGTAGGAGCTGAGTTGAAACGCGGCGCGGATTATATCCTATTGTAAAAGTTTGTGGTGACCTGGCTGATCGACCTTTAATCCCAGGGCCGCTTATGTATAATGCCGCGTCTTCGTCAGGGACTCACCGTAATTACACCCATGATCGGGAAACTTCGAAATATCGCCATTATTGCCCATGTTGATCACGGTAAAACCACGTTGATTGACAAATTACTGCAACAGGCTGGTGCGTTGCAACGTGGCGAGGAACAGGTCGAAAGGCTACTCGACTCAAATGATATTGAGAAAGAACGCGGGATCACTATCCTCGCCAAGAATACGGCAATAGAATGGCGTCAGCATCGGATCAATATTGTCGACACGCCGGGGCATGCGGATTTTGGCGGTGAGGTAGAGCGAATTCTCTCTATGGTGGATTCGGTGTTACTGATTGTCGATGCGGTAGATGGACCCATGCCACAAACCCGTTTTGTCACCAGCAAGGCGTTTGCGAATGGGCTGAATCCGATTCTCATGGTCAACAAGATTGATCGGGACGGTGCGCGTCCGGACTGGGTGGTCGATGAGGTGTTCGAGTTGTTTGACCGACTGGGTGCGAATGAGAAGCAGCTGGATTTTCCTGTGGTGTATGGATCTGCTATCGAAGGCAGAGCAGGATTAGCAATCGATGCGATTGAAAGTGACATGAGCTGTCTGCTGCAAACCATCCTGGATCATGTCCCTGTCCCTCGGGTTGACATTGATAAGCCGTTTCAAATGCAGATCAGTGCTCTGGATTATTCGAGTTACTTGGGTGTTATTGGCCTCGGGCGAATTGAACGAGGAAAGCTCAAGAAAGGTGCTCAGGTCGTGGTGGTATCTGCCGAGGGGGAGACGCGAAAAGGGAGAGTACTGCAGGTGATGGGTCACCAGGGGCTTGAGAGGGTCGATGTCGATGAGGCCGGTGCCGGGGACATCGTCTGCATAACGGGGATCGAAGCGTTGAAGATATCGGATACCTTGTGTGATCCTAATAATGTGCTGGCCCTGCCACCACTGGTGGTTGATGAACCCACCATCTCCATGACCTTTCAGGTCAATACATCACCTTTCGCTGGTCAGGAAGGCAGATATGTTACCAGCCGTACTATCAAGGAGCGGCTGGAAACAGAACTGATTCACAATGTCGCATTGCGGGTTGAAGCAACAGATTCCGCAGATCGATTCAAGGTATCCGGCAGGGGTGAACTGCACCTGGCGGTACTGATCGAAAATATGCGCCGCGAGGGATTTGAGCTGGGCGTTTCACGTCCCGAGGTCATCATCAGGGAAGTTGACGGCAAGAGGCTTGAGCCTTTCGAAAATGTTCTGCTCGATGTTGAAGAGGCGCATCAGGGTGCGGTCATGGAGGAGATGGGCAGGCGCAAAAGCATACTCGCGAATCTGATGCCGGATGGGAAGGGCCGGGTTCGCATTGAATATATAATTCCAAGTCGCGCATTGATTGGATTTCGTTCAGAATTTCTGACCATGACATCAGGTACCGGGATACTGACCAGTGTTTTTTCGCATTATGATGATGAGATCAGTCAGGAAGTAGCGGGAAGGGGTAATGGGGTGCTGGTCAGCATGGCAACGGGTAAAAGTCTGGCGTTCGCGCTCTTTAATCTGCAGGCACGGGGTCGCATGTTTATTGATCCGAACCAGGAAGTATACGAAGGTCAGATTGTGGGGCTGCATTCCCGTGGTAATGACCTGGTGGTGAATCCGCTAAAAGGTAAGCAGCTGACCAACATAAGAGCTGCCGGGAGCGATGAAGCGGTAATTCTAAACTCGCCAATTCGGCATAGCCTGGAGCAGGCGATTGAGTTTATCGATGACGATGAACTCGTTGAAGTCACCCCGAAGTGCATTCGTATTCGCAAGAAATTGCTGACCGAAAACTTGAGAAAACGGGCAAGCCGAGACAAGGTTGCGTAGACTGTAAACACAGATAGGAAAGCCCAGCGATGTTACCACTTTATCCAGAGATCAAACCCTACGCGAGACACATGGTTGAGGTAGGTGATACTCACCAGATATATGTCGATGAGAGTGGCACAGCGGAAGGCATACCGGTTCTGTTTGTTCATGCCGGGCCTGGTTCAGGTTGTGAATATGACAGTCGATGCTTTTTCAATCCGGAAAAGTACCGAATCATCCTGTTCGATCAGCGAGGAGCTGGTCGGTCAACACCCCATGGTGATTTGACGAACAATACAACCACCAAGCTGGTTGAGGACATAGAGAAAATTCGCGAGTTTCTCAACATTGACAGGTGGATGCTGTTGGGTGGGGGCTTTGGCGCACTTTTAAGTCTGGTTTATGCAGAAACCCATCCCGGATCGGTTCTGTCTCTGGTGATGAGAGGTACCTTTCTTGGTCGAGAGAGCGACATCAAGTGGTTGTATCAGGATGGTGCGAGTCGTTTCTATCCCGATCATTGGGAAGACTTTGTTGCACCCATACCCGAAAGCGAACGAGGCGACCTGGTTACCGCCTACAAAAAGTTACTTGATGAACCAAATGAGTTGGCACGAATGGCCGCTGCGAAAGCATTTTCTCGTTGGGAGGCGGATTGCTCGACGATTCATCCGAACACCAGGTTAATTAAACATATGATTAATCCTCATCGTGCCCGGGCACGATCAAAGATCGGCCTGCACTATTTTGTGAATGGTTGTTTCGTTGAGGAGAATCAGATCATCAATAACATTGAAGCCATACAGAACATCCCAGGTATAATTGTCCACGGTCGTTACGACATGATGTGCCCATTAGACAATGCCTTCGCATTGCATGAAGTCTGGCCGATATCGCAACTGTTTATTGTACGAGAAGCTGGTCATTCTGCCACAGAGCCTGCTTTGATTGACGCCTTGATTCGTGCCACCACAGACATGTCCCTGAGGTTTGAAGCAGATTTCGGTGTCTAGCCATCCAGGCCATCTCAGCCCCCGATCCGGGAGCAACATCTGAATGCGAGCCCTGATCCAAAGAGTCGCCTCAGCCAGTGTGGTTGTCGACAACCTGCCGATTGGTGAAATCGACCGAGGTATCCTCTTGTTGCTCGGTGTGCAAAAACACGACAATGAAAAGGCGGCAGAAAAACTGCTCAGCAAGGTTCTCGCCTACCGCATCTTCCCCGACAACAACGGTCACATGAATCTCAGCCTGAGCGATATTGATGGGGAGTTACTGATTGTTTCTCAGTTCACCATTGCGGCAAATACAAAGAAGGGACTCAGGCCGTCATTCTCCTCTGCTGCACCACCAGAAAAAGCCGAAGCCTTGTACAAGTACGTCGTTGACGTTGCCAATGAAAGCTGTCGTCATGTTGCAACAGGCAGATTTGGTGCAGACATGCAGGTGAGTCTCGTCAACGATGGACCGGTGACGTTTCTGCTGGAGGTTTGATAAAGTCAGAGGGTGCATAGGCTATGCCCGGGCTTCATCCAAATGCCCGGTTCCCCATTCGATGGCGTTTGTTAGAATTTGCCTAAACGCGTCATTGTTCCAGGCACCACGGAAGTGAAGTGGGACCACATGTTCAGGATCAATACTATTATCGACAGTTACCTGAACATTGGTCGTTGGACTATGGCAATGTCCCGATGCGAAATAGGCGACGGCTCCCTTGCCGACCTGACGAACGTAGCCTAATGCCCTTTTCTTGCCATCGGGCAGGAGTGTTGTGTCTTCACCGTAAATTTCCGCCACGTACTGGGGCGCTTTGATATCGGTTGTGGTTAACAGTACCTGCGTATCTGGATGGAGGACTTCAATCATGTACGGTTCGTCCTGGATTTGAAATGATGCGGGTAGACCACGGGTAAGCGGGTGATCTGCATCGTCCACATTTATAGTGAATTCACGAATCGGTGGATGGGTCAGAAAGAAGGATCCCAGAGCTTCATGATATGACGTCTTAACCCACCGGCGCATACCCTTATCTCCCACACGAACTGCCTTGCCGCCGGAACTGCCATGAAGGGCCAACCATCGACCACCTTCATTCATCCAGTCCTGAATCACGCCAGTCTGATCATCATCAGCATAAGGGCCCGCTGTGTAGGTAATGAGAAACTGACAGTCACAGATCCATTTGTCGCAGTCGGTAAAGTCGTTACTCACTGTCACATGGACGTCTTCATTGGACTGTAACGCCTGCAAGATCTGCACTCTGGCGTAATCCATGTCGTGTCCAGCGTGTTGACCAGGTGGGAAACCTCCAGCCACCAGGTGGACTCGGATTGGTGTTGTCATCTGAAACTCCTCAGTTGTTGTATAGATGCTGGATTCTGTTCAGCCTGTTCATGGTAGTGTGATCCTTCTTATTCGGCAAGTAGGTTGATTCAGCTAATTTAATGTTTTTATATGATTGCCGGGTCAAGGCTGGTACTAAGTAAGTTTACTGATCTGGCAGGTGTCAGCGAGATTAAACTAAATGATTATGTTTGTGGCGTCGAGGGTATCCCAACAGTTTCACTAGGGGGCCGAGCTGGTTCAGAGAGATATCATTCATTCAGAAAAATAAAGTAAACTGAAACTGAATCTTAAGCTGAGGAAAATACAATGGCAGAAATACACAGTCATGCCAGCGAGCACTCAGATGATGTTGTCGCAGCACCAGGGCCGGAACTGGAGGCACTGGCGATGGTCAATGCCTATCAGGATGCCTGGAATACACGGAATCTGGAGGGTATGGATGCAACGTTTCACTTCCCTCATGTGCGCATTGCCAGTGGTCGAATCCACGTTCTGGAAGAGCCAATGTCCCGTTCGCCATCTTTTTTTGAGAAATTTGTCGAGGCTACTGACTGGCACTACAGCCTCTGGGACTATCGTCGTGCGGTGCAGAGTACAGATGACAAGGTACACTTTGCGGTTCAGTTCACTCGTTATCGGGAGGATGACTCTGTAATTGGTCATTACCCTTCTCTCTGGATAGTAGCCAGGATAGATGGGCGGTGGGGAGTTCAGGCACGTTCGAGTTTTGCTCCATAAGGTTTGAGCGAGAATCCGTTATGCTATCGAAATCTGCTGAGCCTGATTGATACTGGCAGGACGACCGCAGAATTCTTCTCTGGTCATTGCCAGCATCAAATCCATGTCTTCTGAATTCACCCAGACTCTTTCCCCTGCTTCAGTGAGACAGGACAGGTGGGCGATGGCAGGTCCGTCGGCGCCATACATGACGGTGTAGGATTCTATGGCGACTGCGCCTGTAAATTCCGGCAGGCAGGTTCGGGCGGGGAGGGCATCGATTTGTTCCTGGACATTCTCTCTCCTGTAGTCTACTTCGGGCGGTAGTCCTGAATAGAGACCCTGCGCAGATTTGTAAAGGTTCCCTCCATTGCCTGTGACCAGACCTTTCTTTTCAGGTTCCTCCCGGAGGAGTTCAACCATTCGAGCGATGCTGTGCATTACGTAATTATTGAGTGGTCCGCCGCCGAACGTGAGTCCGCCGGTGACCGTAAGCGGTCGCTCCTCGGACAGTCCCAGCTCTTTTGCCGCGACTTGCACGGCCGATGGAAAACAGCTGTACAGGTCGACATGATCCAGCTGCCCGGGATTGGTCCTGGTCAGTTCGAACATTCGTTGCCCGACAAAGCGAATGGCAGGAGATGTGTAGAAGTTGTCCCTGACTGAAGCTGAGAAGTGATCCCGACCTTCGACACCTGCGTGAAGATAGACCCATTTGGACTCAGGGATTCCCAGTGATCGTGCTCTTTGAACGGAACACATGATCAGTGCGCCACCCATATCCACAGCATTGTTCGAATTCATGAGTTTTGTGTAGGGAAAACTGATGGGGCGGTTGGTTGATGAGGGTGTTCGAATCTCTTCTGCGGAAACCTTGTTTTTAATCCATGCATTGGGATTGGCTGTTGCCACATCGCTGAACCTTGCCCAGAGTTCAGATATACGTCTCAGATGTTCATCAATGGCCTCGCCCCTGTTAAAGCGAATCGCATTGTCGTACATGGGATACACCTGAATTGCCTGACTGATACCCCTGGCAATCTCATAATCGTGATGTTCAGGCATCTGGGACTGGCCGAACAGAACATCGTAGCTGCCCGGCAAATCTCGAAACGGGACCTGTTTGCCTGCTTTTCGCAGCTTAGCCAGCGTGTAGCCTACTTCTGCACCGGTAACCAAGGCCAGGTCGATACTTCCGCTCAATACGTCCTCTGCGGTTGCATTCATCATCACCTGGTTGTAATTACCACCGTACAGAGTGCCGACCAACTGTGCCCGGGGAGAGCCAATAGTTTCAGCAATGTATTTGGCCGGATTCTCATAGGTCCAGAATCCTCTGATAACACGAACTGATTGCACTTTGTCCAGGAGTCTGACGGTTGTGTCTTCTTCTGCCTGACGACAGGCCCGGAGCATCAGGTCAATCGGCTCGACGACATCATTGAGATCACGCATCCGATGTTGTAGTTGAGCGACGCCAACGATAATGGGAGTGTTAGGATTCATATATAAACAGCCGCAACAGAAAAGTTTCGTCTACTTTTTACTACACTCAGTGCTCGCGCTTCAATAGCTGTAGTGTTGGATCTCTCCTGGTACATAAGAGGATACTTGATTCAGGCCAGGTTTGCTTTTTGAAGTGGCTGTCCGGTCGACTAGTTTGTGGTTTCCGGTTTCTTAGTCACCATTGAGAATATGATTCCCAACTCGAACAGTATCCACATAGGTAGTGCCAGCAGTAGCTGAGAGATTATGTCTGGTGGGGTCAGCAGCATACCGACAACAAAACAACCGACAATTATGTAGGGGCGTTTCTTTCTCAAGCTATCGACATCGCTCGCTCCTGTCCACACGAGGAGAACCGTAGCGATAGGAATTTCAAACGCGATTCCAAAGGCGAAGAACAACTTCAGTACAAAATCCAGATACCGATTAATATCGGTCATGATGGTTACGCCATCCGGTGCTACGCTGGTAAAAAAGCTGAATACGAGAGGGAACACAACGTAGTAAGCGAAGGCGATTCCGGCATAAAACAGAATAATGCTGGAGACAAGCAGAGGCAGCGCAATTCGTTTTTCGTTTTTGTAAAGGCCAGGTGCAACGAAACTCCAGAGTTGATGAAGGATATATGGGATCGCAATAAAGATAGCGAGTACCAGGGAGAGCTTGAAGGGAGTCAGAAATGGTGAAGCGACTTCCGTTGCGATCATTGACGTGCCTTCCGGTAGATAAGCACGCAGTGGTTTCGAAATGTATACGTAGATTTCGTTGGCGAAATAAAATAACGGGAAGAAGATAACCAGTACTGAAATGATGCTGCGTAGAAGACGTGAACGCAGCTCGATTAAGTGCTCAATTAACGGCTGGCCTTCATCCTCCTGATTCTGATTGCTTTGGTCCGTCACTATCCTGGTCTGGGTTGTTGGAGGTTAGAGGATTATTTGTAGATTGCTTGATATCGGTGATGGTACTGTCGGCTTCATGAATTGCGTTTTCGATCTGTTGTTTCGTGTCACCAAAGCCGCCCATTAGTACTTCATCATTGATTTGTCGCCGAATCTCGTCTGCACCAATTTCTTGCTCGATTTCGGTTTTTATTTTTGTGAAACTTCGTCTGAGCCGACCTATCCATAGCATAAGGGTGCGCACTGCCTCCGGTAGTCGATCAGGCCCAACCACCAGCAGCGCAACAGCGCTGACCAGGAGCAGCTCCGGAAAGCCAATATCAAACATGCGAAGTTAGGATTCTTTCTTAGCTTCGACTTTTTCTGAAGCGTCAGGTATCGGATTTGGTTCGTCAGCTTCCAGTTTTGGTTTGTCCTCATCCTGATCCCGATCCATTGCTGTTCGAAATCCCTTGATGGCTGAACCAAGATCACTTCCAAGAGACTTCAATTTGGTGGTGCCAAATAAGAGCAGCACGATGACCGCGATGATAATAAGTTCTGTTACGCCAAAAGACATATTTGCTCTCCGTTAATTTCCACGGGCTGCTTTTTCAACCAGCCCTGAGGTGCCAAATCGACTGTTAAGTTCTTCCAGCAACTCGTTTGTATCAATGTTCAGGTGACTTAGCATCACCAGTGAGTGAAACCAGAGATCTGCGGTCTCTTTGATGACCTCACTTCTCGCTTCTTCCTTGTTCATAGTCGCTGCGTTCATAGTCGCTGCATCTTTCGCGGTTAGCATTGTTTAGACCGCTTCCTCGCCGACTTTCTCCAGTATTTTATTTATGCCTGCCTGGTGTAACCCTGCAACGTAGGATGAGTCAGGATCGGCTTGTTCGCGCTGTTCCAAAACCCGCGTTAGAGGCTTTAGAACATTGTCACTCATTATTGTACATCTCCTCGGGCGACTTAATCACAGGATCGACGGTATGCCATTGACCGTCCTTCAGCACTCTGAAGAAGCATGACTCTCTGCCAGTATGACAGGCGACATTGCCCTTCTGAACGACGTTCAATGTTAGCACATCACCGTCGCAGTCGAGTCTGATTTCCTCGATTTGCTGGACGTTGCCCGATTCCTCTCCTTTTCGCCAAAGTTTCTGTCGAGATCTTGACCAGTAAACCGAATAGCCTGAGTTAACGGTCTCCAGCAGTGACTCCCTGTTCATCCAGGCAACCATGAGGACACGGTTGGTTTTTGAGTCCTGTGCAATGGCAGGAATGAGTCCCTGGTCTGAGAATTTTATATCTGCTAGCCAATCAGGATCACTCATAATGGATTCCATTTACGCCTCTGGTTTTAAACGGCTGGCGAGGATACCACGTCAGGGTTTGATAAACATCCAGTAGATTCCAAGGCTTCCGAGAACTGAAGCTCCCACCATGGCATCCTGTTGGCTTGCCAGGCCGGTCGCCGGTAAAAGGGTACCGAATAAGGCCAAAACCAGCGCAAATCCGCCGAGACGACTAAAGGTTTTCTGTCGTCGCTGGGCCGCCAGTTCAGTATTGAGTTCGGTCAATAGTTTTGTCTGCTTTTTATTGTTCTGGCCGAGAGCTTTAAGTTCTGTCATGGCGTCAATGGCAAGCTGCGGAAACTCGGGTAACTGCTCGAGCCACATGGGAGCGTTAGCCGAGATTTTTTTAAAGATACCTGTCAGACCAACCCGCTCTCGCATCCACTTTTCCATAAATGGTGCAGCGGTTTCCCAAAGGTCCAGGTCCGGGTATATCTGTCTGCCCATGCCTTCAACATTTAGCAGTGTTTTCTGAAGTAATACCAACTGAGGCTGTACTTCCATATTGAAGCGACGAGCGGTTTGAAACAGGCTCATCAAAACTCTGCCGAAGGAAATTTCTTTTATCGGTTTCTGGAATACAGGCTCACAGACACTCCTGATGACTGATTCGAACTCAATGACATTGGTGTCAGGTGGAACCCAGCCGCTTTCTACATGGAGCCTGGCAACTTCGAGGTAATCCCGGTTAAAGAAAGCCAGTAGGTTCTTTGCAAGGTAAGATTTGTCGTTCTCTGTTAACGAACCAATTATGGCGCAGTCGAGAGCGATGTAAGTTGGGTTTGATGGATCGCTGATATCGAGGTATACATTGCCGGGATGCATATCGGCATGAAAGAAGTTGTCTTCAAATACCTGGGTAAAGAAAATTTCAACACCAAGGTGAGCCAGCTTTTTCATATCAACCTGCCTGGCCCGCAGCTCTTCAATGTTTGCAGAGGATATGCCGTAAATCCTCTCTATCACCATGATGTTCTGACGGCAGTAGTCCCAATACACCCGGGGAACGTACAGTTTTCCTGACTGGTTCCAGTTGAGACGTAGCTGATTGGTGTTAGCGGCTTCCAATTGAAGGTTCAATTCGTCAAGTATGGTTTGCTCGTAGTCTGCGACGATTTTCTGCGGGTGAAGGCGTTTTGCGTCCCGCCAGATTCTTAACAGCAGACTCGCTAGAAGGTGCATGACCTGAAGATCTTTCTTGATGACGCCCTCTATTCCAGGTCGGATAATCTTTAGGACCACCTCTTCACCGGACTTGAGTTCGGCGGTGTGAATCTGGGCAACTGAGGCTGAGGCGAGTGGTGAGTCATTGAAATTATCAAACAGATCGTCAATTGGCTGAGCAAGGCTGTCTTCAACGACCTTTCTTGCCAGCTGACTGTCGAAGGGAGGGACCTGATCCTGCAGTTTCTGTAGTTCGTTAGATGTCTCATCATCGAAAAGGTCTCTCCGGGTCGAGAGGATTTGACCAAATTTGATAAAAATCGGTCCCAGTTCCTCGAACATCAGTCGAAGTGAAACTGCAGGTGATTGTTCTGGGCCGGGGAGTATCTTCAAGGGTGATAAGACCAGCCTGAACCAAACAGGCACATGGCTGGCTGGCAACATTCTGTCCAGGCGATACTTAGCGCAGATAAAAAGGATCTTGCAGATACGGAAGATGCGCATGCTAGTCTTTTTCGATCCAGGCCTTGCGTCCGGTATGAATGGCAGTAATCCCATTCAGCAAATTATGGTATTCGCATTTTGTGAATCCAGAATCCAACATCATTTTCTTCAGTGTTTCCTGATCCGGATGCATCTCGATTGAGTCGACAAGGTATTGATAGCTATCTTCGTCGTCCGCCAGGGTCTTTCCTATTTTCGGCCAAAAGTCAGAGAACTTTTTGTAGGCAGACTTAACGACATCATTCTGTGGTTTTGAAAACTCAAGAATCACTAGCCTTCCACCCGGTTTCAATACACGAAGCATGGAATCTAGCGCTTTTTCCTTTCTCGTGATATTCCGCAGCCCAAATGCAATTGTGATCGAATTGAAGTAGTCATCAGGAAATGGAAGGTTCTCTGCATCAGCCTGGAGGTAGGAAACATTGTTGATGATTCCTTGATCGATCAGGCGATCGCGCCCACGAGATAGCATGGATTCGTTGATATCGCACAATATCACCTGCCCTGATTCACCAACGATTGGAGACAGTCGCGCTGTCAGATCTCCAGTGCCCCCGGCAAGATCCAGAATTTTGTGTCCCTTACGAGCAGAGGTATGTTCAACTGTCAGTTGCTTCATCAATCGATGACTGCCAAGCGACATGACATCGTTCATTAAGTCGTATTTTGTTGCGACCGAATGGAAGACTTCTGCAACCTTGCCGGCCTTCTCGCGAATAGGTATCTTTTTGAAACCGAAGTGGGTTGATTCGTGATCTTTCATAGCGAGTATTTTACGCCTGTACCCGGCGTTGTGCTAATCGCCAGGTTTCATCGTCCAACCGCAATAAACTGGGGCTCTCTAGACTTACCAGCCTTTTCCAGTTTTTCGAGATATTCAGCCCACTTAGCAGCCTGGTTCTTACCGAGTTTATAGAGGTATTGCCAGGAAAAAACCCCACTGTTGTGTCCGTCAGAGAATTCGATCCGAATCGCATAGTGACCTTGTGGTTTGAGGTTAGCTATTTTTACCATCATTTTACCATGCTGCAGTACTGCCTCATCGAGTGAGTGCCCCTGAACTTCTGCCGATGGAGAAAACACTCGGAGATATTCTGCGGGTAAATCAAAGTTTGTTCCGTCCTCATAGATCAGCTCCAGCACGCTGGAAACCTGATGCAACTTAACTTCAACTGGCGTCATCAATTAACACTCACCTGTTTGCCCTGTTAGAGGATATATCGACTGAGATCCTCATTTCCCGCCAGATCTTTCAAATGTTGATCTACATAATCGGCATCGATGGATATTTCTTTTGTAACAGTGTCGCTGCCTTCATAGGATACTTCTTCAAGCAGTCGTTCCATAACGGTATGCAATCTTCGTGCACCGATATTCTCGGTTTGTTCGTTGACCTGCCAGGCGATCTCTGCGATTCGGGTTATGCCATCGTCGGTGAAGCTGAGTTTGATCTCTTCGGTTTGTAGCAGTGCCTCGTATTGCTCTGTTAGAGATGCGTCAGGTTCTACGAGAATGCGTTCAAAATCCTGAACATTAAGTGCATCCAGCTCGACCCGGATTGGCAGTCGTCCCTGCAGTTCAGGAATCAGGTCCGATGGCTTGCTGAGATGAAATGCACCAGATGCAATAAAGAGAATATGGTCGGTCTTGATCATTCCGTATTTTGAGGTGATGTTGCAGCCTTCAATCAAAGGCAACAGGTCGCGCTGCACGCCTTCTCGAGAAACATCAGCGCCGCCATGCTCAGCCCGTTTCGCAACCTTGTCCATTTCGTCCAGGAAAACGATGCCGGTTTGTTCAACAGCCTCGATTGCCTGGGACTTGAGGTCGTCCTCATTAATCAGTTTGGATGCTTCTTCATCTGTGAGTTGCTTCAGTGCTTCGTTTACTTTGAGAGTTTTGGATTTTGTTTTACCGGGTGACATGGAAGAAAACATATTCTGCAATTGACCTGTCATTTCCTCCATGCCAGGGGGTGCCATAATCTCGACGCCAACCGAAGGCGCTTTGATCTCGATGTTGATTTCTTTTTCATCAAGGTCACCTTCCCTGAGTTTTTTTCGGAACAACTGGCGAGTCGTACCTGAATTGCGATCATCGACCGAATCCTCAGTTCTTGCAGGTGGCAGCAGGGCATCGAGGACTCGTTCCTCAGCCGCGTCCATTGCCCGTTGTTGTACCTGTTTGTATTGATCCTCCCTTAACAACTTCACAGCAGCTTCGGCGAGGTCCCGGATGATGGATTCTACGTCTCGACCTACGTAGCCGACCTCAGTGAACTTTGTCGCTTCAACCTTAACGAAAGGAGCAGAAGCAAGTTTGGCGAGTCGGCGGGCGATCTCTGTCTTACCAACACCGGTTGGTCCAATCATCAGAATATTTTTTGGTGTGATTTCAGTTCTTAACTCTTCGTCCAGTTGCAGGCGACGCCATCTGTTGCGCAATGCAATGGCAACGGCGCGTTTTGCACTTGTCTGACCGATGATGTGCTTGTCTAGCTCATGGACAATTTCGCGAGGGGTCATATTGGACATGGATTTTCCATTTAATTAGCTAAACATCCGGATTCGGGATCAGAATGTTATTTCTTCTATGGTTCGCTCATGGTTGGTATAGATGCATATGTCAGCGGCAATTGACAGACCTTTTTCGACGATATCTCGGGCTGACAGCTCCGTGTTATTCACCAGAGCCAGGGCAGCTGACTGGGCAAATGGTCCACCGGATCCGATTGCCATAATGCCATCTTCGGGTTCGATAACGTCACCGTTTCCGGTAATGATCAGAGAAGAGGCTTTATCTGCGACTGCCAGCAGGGCTTCCAGACGACGCAACGCTCTGTCGGTTCGCCAATCCTTCGCCAGTTCTACTGCAGCTCGCAATAGATGTCCCTGATGTTTTTCCAGCTGGCCCTCAAATCTTTCAAACAGTGTGAATGCATCCGCTGTGCCACCTGCAAAGCCCGCGATTACATCGTCCTTGTAGAGGCGTCTCACCTTTCGAGCATTACCTTTCATCACGGTATTGCCCATCGAGACCTGGCCATCGCCGCCGATGACGACAGCGTTGCCGCGGCGAACCGATAATATGGTTGTTCCACTAAACTGTTCCAACTGTCACGCCTGTGTCCGGGTTCCTGTCAAGTAGAGTTGGGGGCACATTTTGGTTTTTTCAACCGTGTTATTGACTCATCCGCAGCTGAATCGACACGATATTGGCCTGTGCAAGACGATTTCGGGTTCGATCAAGTTCGAGCCTAGTGTCGATAGGTCCGACCAACACTCGATGCCAGACACTATCCTGCTGCTCAACCGGCTGAATAATGACCTGAAGTCCCATAAGGATGAGTTTAGCGCGCAGTCTGTCGGCATCAGCAGGATTCCTGAATGAACCAGCCTGCAAGGCGTAGGAGTAGTTTTGTTTGACAACGACTTTCTTCCCTTCAGGTGTGTATTCTTCGATGGGGACTTCGTTCTTAGGAAAGATCTCATAGAAACCCAATTTGATCTCGCCATCTTTTTTGTCTGCGATCACATCGGCAGTAGGTTTGGCAATATCGGAATTCTCATCAGCAGGTACTTCCTTCCACAGAAAGATAATGAAGGCAACGAACAATCCGAATACAAAACCAATGATGAACCAGGACCAACCGGGCCATTCCGTTTGCTGAGGGGAAACGGTCGAGTGTCGTTTAGCGTAGTCTTGCGCCATTAGTCTGTCCCATGCCCCTGTTGTGAGTGATTAACTGAATATTGTGAATGCCGGAAGATGATTGTACCAAAGCTGACACAGGGCGATTAGAAAAGATCAACAGGATCAACATCGACACTCCATCGTACTTTTCTCACCGTACTGCTTTGTTCGGCGATACCGATGGTTTCTGACAGGCAACTTTGCAAAGTCCGACGATCCTTACCGCTGAACAAGAGTTGCGCTCGATGTTTCCCCGCCCTCTTTTCCATATTGGATGGAACAGGACCCAACACCATTACAGAGGCAGAGTTGGTTGTACGTTTTGCCAGCTCAGATAAGAATTGCATCGCCACCCCTGCATTTGTTGCCTCGGCCCTGATGATCGCCTGGTAGGAAAAAGGTGGCAGATCAAATCTCGTTCGCTCAGCTAATAACTGTGATGCGAATATCTCGTATCCATCTTCAATCAGAGTTCTAAGGATTGGCTGGTCCGGAAAGCTTGTTTGTACAGCGACGGTGCCGGGTTTATCTTCACGTCCTGCGCGACCACCGACCTGCAGCAGTAATTGACCCATACGCTCGATCGCCTTGTAGTCTGCACTGTAAAAACCAGAGTCAACGTCAACGACGGCAACCAGTGTTACGTCAGGGAAGTGATGACCCTTGGCAAGTAACTGAGTCCCCACAAGAATGGCGGGTTCACCGGCGATGATGTCTTTGCTGAGTTTTTCCATTGCGTGCTTGCGACGGATAGAGTCACTGTCAATTCGAATGATTTTCTGATCTGGAAAAAGCTGGTTCAGAGTCTGTTCTAGGCGCTGAGTACCGAGACCAAGAGGAACCAGCTGATCCGAAGCACAGTTTGCACAGTTGCCAAGAACGCGAGTTTGAACACCACAGTGATGACAGATGAGACTACTGATTGAGAGGTGGTAGGTCATGCGTGCATCACAGCGACTGCATTCGGCAATCCAGCCGCAGTTTTGACAGAGCAGCACGGGAGAGAAGCCCCGTCGATTCAGGAACACCAGCACCTGGTTACCCTCGTCGAGATGATTCTTGATCAGTTGAACGAGTCGCGGTGAGAATCCATCATGCAGCGATTCGTGCTGAGTGCCTATCAGATGATAGCTGGCTGTGCTCGCCTGATTGGGTCGTAAAGTGAGTCTTGATAATGAATATTTGCCCGAGAGAGCATTGCTGTAGCTCTCAAGAGACGGTGTAGCACTCCCCAGTAAGACAGGAATGTCCTCCATCTGCCCTCTTAATACAGCGAGGTCACGTGCAGAATATCTGAATCCATCCTGCTGTTTAAAGGAGGCGTCGTGTTCTTCATCAACGACGATGAGTCCGGGAGAGAATAAGGGCGTGAAGACTGCGGACCTTGTGCCGATAATGATTGCTGCACTGCCTTGTCTCGCCTGGCGCCAGGCATCAAGGCGCTCGTGATCGGTCAAGCCGGAATGCAGCACGCACACCTGTATTTGAAAGCGTGATTTGAATCGTTGAACCGTTTGTGGTGTCAGTCCAATTTCAGGAACCAGCACCAGCGCCTGCTTACCTCGTTTTAGGACGCCTTCAATGGCCTGCAGATAAACCTCGGTCTTGCCGCTACCTGTGATACCAAAAATGAGATGAGTGCCTGGCTGCTGGGAATCCGAAAGCGCCCTGGACTGCTCTGTCGTCAAGTCCAAAGCGGGTTCATTGCACAGTTCTTTGGTAGAAAAATGTTTGCCCGTTGGTTGTGATTCGATCCACTCGGCGAGTTCTTTATCCACCAGCCCCCTGCTGACGGCTGATGAGATTTCCTGGCGACGCAACTCAGATCGCGTCAGTCCCTGTGGATTGGCGATCAGCCGGTGCAGCAGGGAAAACTGTCGGGGAGACCTTTTAAGATTGAGTCGTTTTAACTCCGCCTCATCGGGCAAGGCTTGGCGTGTTGCGGTAAGAATCGAGACTGATTGATGTATGGCTTCTCCTTGCCTCAGGAGAGTGGGCAGAGCAGAGTGCAGAACCTCGCCAACCGGGTGCTGGTAGTAGTCAGAAGCCCAGAGACATAGCCTGAACAGGATCTGATCCAGCACGGGAGTATCGTCAATGATACGAATAACGGGTTTAATCTTCTCGACATCGTAGTCCGTCTTGCCGTCAACAGATAAGAGAATTCCCGTCAGTGTTTGACGACCAAAAGGGATCTCAATGCGAATACCGGGTTTAAGTCGCCGGGATTCGATACCTTCCGGAGCTCGATAGTGAAAGCTGCGGCGAATTGGAATCGGAACAGCAATATCTAGATAGACTGGTTTCACGGCTCGATGTCTGATTTCTGGTGCCTGTCATTATGCATTATTCACCTCGGGGATTTCGAGGATTGAGATTCCTGTGTGGTTACTTATGGTGACGGGGACATCCGTCGGAGATTGTGCTGGAATGTGCCTGCTGAGGGACAACAGCTTGCGCTTCCTGGTTTCTCTGGTATGATTGCGCACCTCACGCGAGGCAGGTCTGGACATTACGCTAGACCATTCAGGTTAAAGGCATGAAATCAGATATTCACCCAAAATACGACGAGATTACCGCGACTTGCAGTTGTGGCAATGTCATTAAGACGCGTTCCACAATTTGTGAGGACATCCACCTGGAAGTATGTTCGCGGTGCCATCCTTTTTACACCGGTAAGCAGAAGGTTCTTGATACCGCTGGAAGGATTGATCGCTTCAATAAGCGATTTGGTGGTCGAGGCAGCTCGAAGTAATAAAATTCTGGAATCAGTCGATTTCAGGTCTGTTAAAAAATCTGTTGCAGAGGTTCGCTGGCTTCTTCCTCCTTTTTTGCGATAGTACCTGGTGGAGCATGTTCCTCTCTGAATAGCTCAAAGACTGCTTTTGGATCCTTAGGATCAGCACGGAACCCAGTGGCGGGATCAATTCTTACAGTGACCAGACTGTCCGGGAGAGCATGAATTGAAGATTCAGACTCTGGTGGCAGCACCTGTCCCATATAATCTATCCAGGTTTCCATAGGAGTAGTTGATCCCCATTCTCGGCTTCCAACAGGACTGTTATCGTCAAAGCCCGCCCAGGCCGTTGCAACCAGATCGTGGGTAAAGCCAGAGAACCAGATGTCAGCGTCGTTGGTTGTACCGGTTTTGCCTTTGAGATCCTCTCGATTCAAAGCCCGATATGCCTTGCGGCCTGTCCCCTTTGTGATCACGTCAGAGAGGATGTCATTCATGACATAGGCAACTCTCTCTTCGATGATCCTTTTTGCCTGTGGCAATTCCTGGCACGCCGGATCGCAAACTGTTGCTGGTCTTTCAAGAAAAATCACGTCTTCATTGATTGAATCAATTCCTGAAATGAAGTGTGGTTCAACCTTGAATCCACCATTGGCAAAAGCCGCGTAACCAGTCGCAACTTCGAGCGGGGTCAGAGCAATTGTTCCACCGCCAAATGCGAGCTGAACATCTTTCGGGAATCTCGAGGTATCAAATCCAAAACGATTGACGTACTCAATAGCATTTTCCGGGCCCCAATCCAGTATCACCCTGAGTGACACCAGGTTGATTGATCGATAGAGGGCTTCCCGTAACCGGATATTGCCGTGGAATACGTCGCCGGAGTTCCTTGGGCGATAGACTTCTTCGAGGTCACCCCCGGGTAAAACAATCGGTGCATCATTGTAAATTGATGCCGCCGTTAGACCGTTCTCGATGGCGCCTGCATAGAAAAACGGTTTGAAATTGGAGCCAGGTTGTCGGCGAGCCTGAGTCGCATGGTTGAATTGCTGAGCCCTAAAATCATAACCACCTGCCAGTGCGAGAATTGCACCGTTTTCGGGATCTAGAGAAACCAGTGCACCCTGAATTTTGGGCACTTGTCCCAGGGACCAGTTGCTGTCAGTTTCCTTTTGGTAGCGAATGATGTCACCGACCGAGACGATGCTCGATGCCAGCCTGGGTCTTGGACCTCTCGTATCCACGTTGATGTAGGACCGCGCCCAACCCAGCCCCTGCCACCCGATGTTGATGACATCCAGATCCTGAGTCAGAACGTCAATTTCCTGCTCGTGAACAGCAATGACAATACCAGGAAGCTGATTGCCAATGACCTTTGAGTTTTCGAGGGTTTCGATGAAATTGGTTGGATAGCCGTATTCCGGTGCTGCGAGAAATTCTTCGGTCCCGTCGATGCGGTGGTGCTCCGAGCCACGATATCCATGTCGACGATCATATTCATTCAACTTTGCCTGAAGAGTCTGCTCGGCGATTATCTGCTTGTTACTGTCGATGGTTGTATGAATGACGAATCCTTCGTTGTAGGCGTTTGTTCCATATTTCGCCAGCAAGTGTTTGCGTACCATCTCAGCAACATATAGAGCTGGCAGGTCAATAGTTCTTCGATGGACTTCTGCAGTAATGGGGGCTTTCACAGCCTCAGTATGCTGTGTTTGAGTGATTGATCCCTGCTCGTACATGCGCTGCAATACCAGGTTACGCCTGTTTGTGGCTCGAACGGGACCATTGATGGGATTACCCGCCTCGGGTGCCTGGGGAATGCCTGCGAGCATCGCCAGCTGAGCCAGGTTCAGCCTATTTACATCTTTACCATAGTAGGTTTGTGCAGCGGCTTGCAGACCGAATGCGTGTTTCCCAAACGGGATGATATTCAAATAGAGAGTGAGGATTTCCTGTTTAGTCAGCTCACGCTCGATCTTGAGTGCCAGTAGCATTTCCTTGAATTTGCGGATAAATCGAACCTCGGTTGCACCAGAGATATTTTTTACCAGCTGCATGGTGATTGTGCTCGCACCTGTCTTTATCGAACCCTTGTTTCGAACGAATTGCCAGGCTGCGTTCACCACTGTGATGACATCAATGCCACTGTGGTCGAAAAAGCGCTTGTCCTCGGTATCCAACAGGGCGTGGATGAATAGTGGTGGGATTTCGTCGTAGTTGATCGGCGTCAGTCGTTCTCCAAATTCCTGTATCAACTTGTTATCGGATGAGTATATACGTAGCGGTGCTCTCAACTTGACGTCCTTGAAACTGGCGGCGTCCGGGACTTGAGGGTTCAAATAAAGAAAAGCAGCAGACAGGACAAGGATGAAGCCACAGAAAGTGCCAAAAAGCGTCCAGAGGATATTTTGGACGAATGACCGCATGGATTCTCGGAATAACATGATTGAGGATGCATTATAGATGTAATCGACCAGATTCTGTCCAGAAATCGGGCATTTATCCTGCTCAGTCGTTGAGTATCTGCTGCCTCGGCGGGCGGGAATCCAATTCTGGGGACCTCTCAGAGGCGCGAGACTGGATTCCATTGATCGGAATCAGGACATGAGATGCGCGCATAAATACTAATAATTGCCGCCCCCGATTACGAATTTCAGAAGGTTGAGAATGCGAAAATTGATAAATAAATGAATGGATTACGTGATTTTATTCAATTAAATTGTTTGCGCTTGGGTTAAGAGTGTTATTTAATGTGATATTGCAAATATCGAGCGTAAGTCCGTGTACTGAATAGGAATTTGTAGTGTTTGGCTTTTTGAACAAAGGACCGACTAGCATGCTGGGTTTGGACATCAGTTCAACCTCAGTCAAGTTGCTTGAGTTAAGCAGGTCAGGTGGAAAGTACCGGGTTGAGAGTTACGATGTTGAACCTCTGCCGGGAAATGCTGTTGTTGAGAAAAATATATCGGACGTTGAAGGTGTCGGTGAAGCGATCGAACGCCTCGTCGCTCGAAGCAAAACCAAGGTCAAAAATGCAGCCGTGGCTGTGGCAGGATCAGCAGTAATCACCAAGAACATAGAGATGGCAGCTTCTCTGACCGAAACCGAAATGGAGAATCAGATCCAGGCCGAAGCAGATCAGTATATTCCTTATCCGCTCGATGAGGTTTCACTTGATTTTGAAGTTCGAGGTCCGTCTCCCAGAAGCGAAGAACAGGTAGGAGTATTACTGGCAGCTTGTCGAAGAGAAAATGTTGAGATGCGACAGGATGCGCTCGAGCAGGGTGGCCTCAAGGCCAAAGTTGTCGATATTGAGGCACACTGTATTCAGAGAGCCTTTGATCTGGTTCGACAGCAGTTCGTAGGTGAAGGTGAAGAGGAGAAGGTGATCGCCATTGTTGATATTGGCGCCACTATGACCACGCTCAGTGTTCTGACCGATACAGCAACCCCATATACCAGAGAACAGCTCTTTGGCGGAAAACAGCTCACAGAAGAAATTCAGAGACGGTACAGCCTGTCGGTCGAGGAGGCTGGACTCGCAAAGAAAAAGGGTGGTCTACCCGACGATTACGAAACGGAAGTGCTGCAACCTTTCAAAGAAGCGGTGGTACAGCAGGTAACCCGTTCGCTTCAGTTCTTCTATTCATCGAGCGCCTATGATGATGTTGACCATATCATCCTTGCCGGGGGAACTGCCTCCATTGAGGGACTCGCTGACATGGTTACTGCCAAGTTAGGAACACCGGCGACAATAGCAAATCCCTTCGCCAACATGGCACTTTCCTCAAAGGTCAATGAGGTTTCTCTGATGAACGATGCACCGGCGCTGATGATTGCGTGCGGGCTTGCGATGCGGAGTTTTGACTGATGAACCCACTCTCTTTGAATTGTCTGACCTCAGATAAGCAGGTATAGGCGATGGCAGACATAAAAATTAACCTCCTTCCCTGGCGGGAAGAACTGCGAGAAGAGAAGAAGCAAGAGTTTGTCAGAGTGACTGCCGGGGTCGTCGTGTTGGCAGGCCTTGTCGCATTTGCGGTATACAATTATTACACCCTGGCGATAGCATCTCAGAATGAACGCAATGCCTTCATTCAAGGCAAGATCAGTGTTCTGGATGAACGAATCAGCGAAATCAAGCAACTAGATGAAAAACGAAATGAGTTGCTGTCGAGAATGCAGGTTATTCAGGAGTTGCAGGGTAATCGACCTATCATTGTCAGACTGTTCGATGAACTGGTGCGCAAGTTGTCTGATCGAGTGTTTTACAAATCAATTCAACTACAAGGCAAGAATCTGGATGTTCAGGGTGTGGCTGAATCAAACAACAGAATTTCCAGTCAGCTGAGAAACTTCGATGAGTCGGAATGGTTTGACAGTCCTAATGTGACTGAGATTAAAGCGGATCCGAACTATGGACCTCAAGCCAGCCTGTTTTCTTTGAGCGTTATTCAAGCAACGCCGGTCAAAGAAGAGGAGCAGTAGATATGGCTTTCTCACTCGAGGACATCCAGGAAAGTTTACAGAACTTTGATCCGGAGCAATTAAACGATATCGACGCGGTTGGTTCCTGGCCTTTGGCGGTAAAGATCATTATCTGGTTGATTTTCTTTATTGGTGTGCTGGCACTTGGCTATTTTTTGTTTATTAACAATGAACAGGCAGAGCTTGCAAAGGTACAGACCGCAGAACAGAACTTACGAGCGGATTACGAAAATAAATATTTTCAGGCAGTTCATCTGGAAGCATTTAGAAAACAACAGATTGAAATGGAGGAATCCTTTCAGGCAATTATTCGACAGCTACCAGTGGATACAGAGATACCGGGTCTGATCGAGGATATTACTCTGGTAGGGCTCGAAAATGGCCTGACTTTTACCAGCATTGATTTGCAGGCTGAGGTACGTCATGAGTTCTATATCGAAAAGCCCATTAAAATAATCGTAAATGGCAGCTACCACGATCTGGGATCCTTTGTCAGTGATGTGGCTGATCTGTCTCGAATCGTAACGTTGCACGATTTTACCATTGTTCCTGCCCGTAGCGTCACACGAGGTCAGGATTCTGGTGGCTTACTGAGAATGGAAATTCTCGCCAAGACGTATCGCTACAATGACGAACCAGAATGACGAACCAGAATGACGAACGAGAATGATGAACGAGGGCAAAAGTATCATTAAAGGTCGACTCAGTCTGGCGCGCTGCAAACACAGTCTGATGCTGGCCTGTGTGTTGCTTCTTGGTGCCTGTTCGAGTGGGAGTCAATATGCCGATATCAGAGAATTCATGACTGAGGTTGAAAAGAAACCTCGAGGTACCATTGCTCCTTTACCTGAATTTCAATCCTATCAGGCGTTTACTTATGGTGCTTCGAATCAAAGGAGTCCTTTTGAACCGCCGGCAGTAATCGTACAGAAGACAAAAGAGCAGAGGCGGAACATTGATATCAAGCCACCTCAGGATCATGTCAAACAATATCTTGAGCGTTTTAGTATTGCTTCTTTGCAGATGGTCGGGACATTTCAACGCGATGATCAGGTTTTTGCCTTGATTCAGATTCAGGATGGTGTGGGTGGTGTTGAACAGGTGCAGGTTGGCGACTATATGGGTACCTCCTGGGGAAAGATAGAGGGCATTAGCGATACACGAGTTGATATTACGGAGATTGTAAGTGATGGCACTGGCGGATGGCTCCGCAAGCCGAGAACGATTGAATTAAAAGTTAACGAATAGAGATTCAAACTGAGGGCGTATGATGGCATACACGCATAAGAAGAAAGTGTCTGCAAACAACTTGAGAATTGAGCCATTCCTGGCGAAGCTCTTACTGATCTTATTGAGCCTGTTAGTTTCGATGACCAGCCATGCCGCTGTGATGATGGAGGACATTGAATTCTCGACATTGCCGGGTGACAAGATTGAGATTCGCATGCAATTTGACGGCACACCACCTTCCCCTACCGGTTACACCATTGAACAGCCTGCCAGAATCGCGCTTGATCTGAAAGGCGTCTCAAGTGGTCTTGATTCCAAATACCATCCACTTGGCAGTGGTAATGCGCGCAGTGTCACGGTTATTGATGCAGGCGATCGAACCCGCGTCATCGTCTCTATGACCGAACTGGTTGCCTATTCCACCAAAATAGAAGGGAATTCTTTAATGGTGCTGGTGGGGATGCAGGACGGTCAGGGATATGTCGCTGAAGAAACAAGCCTGGCGTCGGTTGTTGACTCAGCTGCTGATCGTGCCCCGTCGGTCAGCGTCCCTGTTCTTGAAGAAATTGACTTCAGGCGAGGTGAAGGCGGTGAGGGTCGGGTAATCGTCAAACTGTCAGACCCAGGTATTGGTGTCGATGTGGTTAGTGAAGGCGGGAATATCAGGGTTGAATTTACCGGTGCACATATTCCGGAGAGTTTACAACGGCGTTTGGATGTCACGGATTTTGCAACGCCGGTCCTAACTGTTGATGCCATGCCGGAAGCGGACAACACAATACTCATCGTTGAGCCGACTGGTGAATTTGACTATCTGGCATATCAGACTGATGAAATATTCACTCTTGAGGTGAAACCGCTGATCTCTCAGGAATTGGAATCTTCACTCGATGCGATATTCCGATTTAGGGGAGAGAAGCTTTCTCTCAATTTCCAGGATATTGAAATTCGCTCGGTGTTACAGCTGATTGCGGATTTTAATGATAAGAACCTTGTCGCCACGGATACAGTAACCGGACGGATCACGTTACGTCTGAAGAACGTACCCTGGGATCAGGCACTCGATATTATTATGAAAACGAAAGGGCTGGCAGTACGTGAAGTCGGTAATGTTATGTATGTGGCGCCAGCGGAAGAGTTGGCTGCCAGAGACAAACTTGAGCTCGAAAGCCAGCAGCAGATTTCAGAATTAGCCCCTTTGCGGACTGAATTTATTGAAGTCAGATATGCCAATGCCAGTGAAATATTTGATTTATTCAAGAGTAGTGGAGAAGCTGAAGGGTCCGGTGTCGTGTCAGGACGTGGCAGTGTCATCGTGGATGAACGCACGAACTCTATAATTTTAACAGAAACGACAGACAAGATTAATGAGTTCCGTTCCGTCCTTGAGAAGCTGGATGTGCCGGTCAGGCAAGTGCTTATCGAGGCACGAATTGTGACAGCCAGCTCCAACTTCAGTGAAGCACTGGGTGTTCGCTGGGGTGGATTGGGTTATGGGCTTTACAATGACAGCACGACCGTGAGTACCACGGGTGGTTCCCTGACAACAGTTCAAGAGGTCAGAGACGGACTGGGTGAGGGGGAGATTACGTTTACATCACCAGATCATCTGGTCGTCGACCTGGGTGTTGGTTCTGCAGACGCTACTTCATTTGCGATAGGCGTAATTGATGGAAAATATCTGCTGGATCTTGAGATTTCGGCTCTCGAATCAGAAGGTAGCGCTGAAGTAATTGCCCGACCAAAAGTCATTACTGCTGACAAGAAAGAAGCTAGCATATCGTCGGGTGTACAGATTCCATATCAGGAAGCATCTTCCAGTGGTGCAACGTCAGTCTCATTCGCTTCTGCGACATTGGAGCTTTCTGTAAAACCACAGATAACACCTGATGATCGCATCATTATGGAACTCGAAGTTAAACAGGACACAGTAGGTGCAGTATTCAACGGCGTACCGAGTATTAACACGAACAACGTGCAGACACAGGTACTTGTTGATAATGGAGAGACAATCGTATTGGGCGGGATTTTCACCACTCAGGTAACTGAGTCAGTGACCAAGACGCCATTCTTCGGGGACCTGCCCTATGTAGGCAGGTTGTTCCGAAGAAGTACCAAAACGGACGACAAGCAGGAACTGCTGATTTTTATCACGCCACGTCTGTTGAAGGATTCACTCACAAGCCGCTAGGTAGCTTGAAGTGCCGGATCATTCTCAAAAGGTGACGCTAGTTTTCCAGCGTAACCTTGGCTACAGTGCTGTCATGGAAACGACCACAAACCATTTCAATCAAAATCTCTTTCTGGTTGGTCCGATGGGGGTCGGTAAGACAACAATTGGGCGACTCTTAGCTGAAGAACTCAACCTTGAGTTTATAGACTCCGATCATGAGATTGAACGCAGGGCCGGTACCAACATTGCTTGGATCTTTGATGTCGAGGGGGAGGATGGCTTTCGAGCCCGGGAGTCGGATGTCATTGATGAATTGACGAGCCTCACTGGTGTGTTGATTGCTACCGGAGGTGGCTCAGTATTGAGACCGGAAAATCGTCGCCGGCTGGTTTCTAGAGGTGTCGTTGTTTTTTTGAACACTTCCCTTGAACTTCAGATCAAGAGAACCGAGAAAGACAAGAAACGCCCACTTCTGCAAAACGTTAATCCTCCTGCTGTGCTGAAAGAGTTAAAAGAAAAGAGGCATCCCTTCTATGAAGAGATTGCAGATATAAGTGTGTTCGTCGGTGAAGAAACCAGTCGACGGGTAGTTAACAACATCATTCGAAAAATGAAAGATAAAGCATTGTTGAAGGATTGAACAATGGAAGTCGTTGAACTCGAACTGGGCGAACAAAGTTATTCGATTCACATTGGTGCCGGGCTGATTTCAGACTCGGCGCTGATTCAATCAGAGATCAGTGGAGAGCGAGTACTGATCGTCACTAATGAAACCGTCGCACCTCTGTATGTCGACAGGTTAAAACAGTCCTTGAAAGACCGAAGCGTTGATGTAATTGCACTGCCAGATGGCGAGAGATATAAGACCCTTGATACGCTGAATACGATATTCGATATCCTTCTAACCAATCAGCATAACCGTAATTCAACTATTATTGCACTCGGCGGTGGCGTAGTGGGTGATACCGCCGGATTTGCTGCAGCAAGCTATCAGCGCGGCATTGCCTTCATCCAGATTCCGACCACCCTGTTGTCCCAGGTAGATTCTTCTGTCGGTGGTAAAACCGGTGTTAATCATGCGCTCGGTAAGAACATGATTGGCGCATTCCATCAACCGAGGGCGGTATATATTGATACCGATACTCTTCAGACACTACCGAAAAGAGAGTTGATTGCAGGTCTTGCGGAAGTTATCAAGCACGGTGCACTTGCCGACCGTCAATATTTTGAATGGTTGGAACAGGTTGTTGACGATCTGCTGAGTGCTGATGCCGAAACACTCACTCGGACAATAAAGCGAAGCTGTGAGTTAAAGGCGCAGATTGTTGCCAGTGACGAAAAAGAAACCGGGACTCGAGCATTGCTGAATTTTGGTCACACCTTTGGACACGCCATAGAGAGCGGCCTTGGCTACGGTGAATGGTTGCACGGTGAAGCAGTGGGTGCAGGTATGGTGATGGCAGCAGATCTATCCTGTCGATTGAATATGTGTCCAGGGGAAGATGCTCTCAGGCTCAAGTCACTGATAGAGAAAGTTGGCCTGCCAATTGCGCCACCGATGGGGCTCATCAACGAATTTGTGACGTTGATGCAGCGAGACAAGAAAAGTTCCGATCAAGGGATGCGGCTTGTGCTGCTTCGGGAAATTGGAAAAGCTGAAATAGTGAACGCAGTCGATGACGGACTGTTGCGAGAGACAATTAATACGGGTGAAAGACTGTTGGAATAACCCCTGCTCCTGGCAACACTGGCTTGTATATGCGTGGGGGTTCTCATAGTGAGGCAAGGATTCTGGAACTGATAAAGGCACAGGGAAATGATGAAGCCTTTGCCTATTTTGAGACCAAGTACAGAAACCAGCCATGGCATGTGTTGACGGTTGGACAATTCGGGAACCGTGAAAGCGCTCTGACTGTGATTGCTAAGCTATCACCAGGCTTACAGGCACATAAAACTCCGGGCAAGAAGCCAGGGAGTATTCGAGAAGCCCTTTAATAACTGAACGTTTCTAAAACAAATTTTTGTAAGCGTCTTTACTTATTAAAACAGGCCGAATGGAAATAGCCACTCGTCGCGTATGCCAGGAAATCCGAGTGAACCTGTTGCAAAATGGTGATTGTCATTAGATGTAGGTGGAATTTACTGTGTTTTGTTCACGTTATGTCGTAACAAATCTTGTTAACGGCATGATTTTTATTGAAATTTTTAGTTACATCTTTTAAGGTTCGATGATTGTTCGCGCTGATTCGCCTGAGTCGGTATGGTGCTATTTAGGAGACAATAATAATGCGAGAGAATCTCCCAAGGTTTGTCATCATCACGTTTCTTGCTATGTTGCTCTCTGCCTGTGGCGGCGGGGGTGGCGGCGGTCTTGCCAGTGGAGGTACGGAAACCACGGAAGAAACCGTGCCGACACTCACACTCTCTATCCTGGATGAATCTGGTGTCGCTACAAGCGAGGTCAACGGTAATACGCCGGTCACTGTTCGTGCGGTGCTTGTTGATGGGAATGGAGATGCAGTTGTTGGTCAGGTCATCATATTCACCACCGCAGTTGGCACATTGTCACCTGCAACCGGAAATGCATTAACTGGAGCAGGAGGTATTGCTGAGATTACCTTGAGTGCCGGGACTGTAGCCGATGCGGGTGTCGTCAGCGCGTCAGCGTCTATTGATGAAAACACAATCACCAGTAATCAGGTTGGCATCGAGAGTGACGGCGGAGAAACAGATACAGGATCACTCACCCTGGTTGTGACATTTGCCTTAACGACACCGGACGACAGCATCACGGTTTCAAGAGACAATGCAGGTACAGGTACCGTTACGGTAACCGATGGAGATGGTGACCCGGTGGATCAGGCGATCGTTCAGTTTGCGACCACTGCTGGAGAATTGGACCCGTCGTCTGGTGTTATCTCGACAGATTCGTCAGGCATTGCAACTGTTGCCCTGTTAGCGGGTACTACGGCAGAATCAGGTATCTTTTCGGCCTCTGTGACATCGGGGTCTGAAACGGTGGAAGCTAATTCAATCAACTTTATTACTGAAGGTGATGCGGTCGCGACCATTGAGTTGTCGGTGTTAGGTGCTACCACTTCAGCACCTCCCTCTATACCAACAGCCGCGGTTGTTGACGGCGCGGTTCTAATTTCTAATGCATCACCGGAGACCATCATTGCAACCGTGATCGACTCGACAGGTAGTTTGGTTCAGGGGTCAATCGTAACTTTTACAAACACCGGTGAAGGTGAACTTAGCGTTACGACGGATATCACCAATGCCAGCGGTCAGGCCCAGGCAAACTTGCTGCCTGGAACCGTTGCTGGATTCGGAGAAATCACCGCATCGACTGTTCTGGATGGCACGACCATTTCGACCCCTTCTGATGGTTCAATAATCTTCACCACCGATGGGGATGGCCCGTTCGATGGTGAGGGAACGAGTAATCTGAGTATCTCGATCACAATGCTTGATGGTGCTGGTGCAGCTTTTAGCGGTCCAGTCGATGCAGAAAATCCGGCGATTTTGCAGGCAACAGTGCTTGACGCAACCGGCGCGGCGCTTTCTGATATTGTTGTTGAATTCAGTGCCGAAATTGGCGATCTATTCCCCGTCAACGGTTTGGGACTGACTGATTCATCAGGTATGGCGACCGCTGCGCTCAACGCGGGAAGCGTTCCGGGTGCGGGTCTGGCAACAGCGACTCTATTGATCGATGGTGCAAGATTTAATGCTGCCAGCCTGACTTTTGAAACACTCGGTAACGCAGGCGATGCGGTACTTGCAGTGACGTTGACTTTCACCGATGCGACACCGGGGAACAGCTCGAATATTATTACGAAAGCTGATGATGCGACCATCGGAATCCTGGTCGAAGAAGAGGAAGTTGGTGGTCTGAACTTACCCAATCGTAGTGCGACGATTACCACTACTCTGGGTACCGTCAGTATCAGTGGTGGAACAGCTGCATCAGCGGTAACCGCCGTAACGGATTCGGATGGTCGGATTAGTGTACTACTTGAGGCAGGTGATGACTTTGGTACCGGTGATGTGGTGGTGACTGTTGGTGATACAAGCGAGACGGTTCAGTTTGATGTGGGAGTAGCGGGGTTGCAAATTGGAATTTGCAGCGGCGGCACCGATGCGTTTGATTGTGGTGCCGGTACAACATTTAATGAAGGCGAAATAGACGTCGGAACAGATCCATTATCAGCAGGTGGCACTTCGTCTGTAAGTCTCATGGTGTTAGATGCTGACAATGACCCTGTACCGGATATTGATATCGCATTTACGACAAATTGTGCCGACACTCTCGATGACGATACGGGCCTGCCGTTGGCTTCGATCAGTTCTACCTTAACATCAAATTCGTCAGGTGAGCTCTCTGGCACCTACCAGGCCTCGGGTTGTGTTGATAATGACATTATCACAGCGACAGAATCCAGTACTGGTGAAACCGCCTCGGCAACTATCGCCGTTCTTGCGCCAACGATTGGTTCGATTGTATTTGATTCAGTAACGGATTCTCTTGGTGCTGATATCGATAATATATTTATTCAAGAATCTGGCGGTGAAAGCACTGCGCGAGTTATCTTCCAGGTGCTTGATGTATTCGGAGACCCGTCAGAGGATGAAGATGTAAATTTTGAGCTAACGAGTACTGTGGGGGGGATAGAACTGCAGAATGTAACTGCTTTGACTGACTCGACTGGCAAGGCTACTGCCTTTGTTAATGCGGGGTTTATCTCCACATCAGTGAGAGTAAGAGCGAGCATTGATATTGATACTGATGATGACGGAATTGATGATACGACACTGGTAACGCTGTCTGCTCAGTTGTCAGTAAACACAGGTATCGCAGATCAGAACAGCTTCACATTGTCTGCGTCAGAACTTAACTTTGAAGGATTACAACGTAATGGTGAGTCAATAACGCTGACTGCATTTATGGCTGACAAATTTAACAACCCCGTACCGGATGGAACGTCAATCTCCTTCCGAACTGAATTTGGCCGAATTGATCCATCCTGTAACACATCGGACGGCAACTGTACGGTCTCACTGAATTCTCAGGAACCAAGGGCGCCTCTGGATCCAAACACGATCCAACAGGATGTTGTTGATTCATCCTGCCCGTCGGCTTTTATCTTTGATGAGAATGTCACCATCTCTGGTGGTGCGGGTAATACTGAATATCAGGCGTCTAGTATTGATCGAGTAGAGACAACGTTAGATGTTGTCCTTATGGAGACCACAGACTATACCGTCGACTCCGATGGATCAGGTATTACCTGCGTCAGTGTTTCCTGTGTCGGTACTCTACAGATCACCTACACGCGTGAAGCCCTCGATGAAGACGATAGTAGTGATACTACTCACTTTGCGACCAATCCCGGCCAGGCCACAGCGCCATACAGGTCAAGAACCAGTATTCCGTGCCTCGCGAGTACAAGTGATTCCGGTGGCGCAGTATTCTCCGGCTACAGCGGCGGCCTGGGCCAGATTTTCGGCGGCAGATCAACCATATTGTCTTTTGCACAAGGCGAGGAGAGCTTTGTCGATGCCAACGGTAATGGTATTTATGACTACAACGAACCATTTGTCGATCTGTCTGAGGCGTTCCATGATTTCAATGAAGACGGTGTATTTGGAAACGGCACCGTTGGTGTTGATGACTCCAGGGATACGACCAGTCGTGAGTGTTACGGGCCGAGGTCTCCCGTTACCTTACCCGGTGAAGTGCTTGGAAATTGCTACCAGATCGGGGGTGATGAGGAAGAGTTTGTTGATTTTGGTGATGATACGACACTGAATAACCAGTTTGATGCCGGTAATGGCATCTACAATGGCACCTTGTGTCCCAAGGATATCAGTGATCGCACGGATACTTGTGATAACAACGTTGATCCCTGCGATGAGGCGACGGAGCAGTACTGTACCCGGGAGCTGGTTAATATCAGGCAGGATGGTGTGATTATCTTCTCCGGATCAAGTTTTGTGTTCTCGGTACGTGATGCCGCCTATGGTGAATATGTCAGCAGTGTTGAGTTGACTTCCCTCGATTCAGGTATCTTAAAAGCAGGGACAGAATTGACGGACACTGATGGCGATGCAGTCGTGGCAGGTACGGATTTTGTCGTCGGTCATGATGACAATGAGGTTGCTCCTCATGTCGGTGATACCGTATCGCTGACCTCAGGAACAGCCGCGGTTATTGTCAATTTTGCGGATATCAACAATAACCCACCGCCAGCTGGTTCAACCATTGCGGTCAGTTCGGGAGCGAATGGTTGTGATATTGCCAGTACCTCGTCATCAACTGTAGCGAGTACCAATGCGGTAGGTGGGTACTCAATAACGATTGGCCTTGCGGTAAAAGAGGGGAAAATAGGTTCAGGTGACATCATGACGGTCACGGTGACGACGCCGTCTGGTGTAAGTTCGTCAGGAAGTTTCTACTGTCAGAACTAGTGGCGTTCTGAGACGGTTGCCTCGGAATCGCTTCCCTGGAATAGTAGTACCGGACATTTTAGATGCGCATTGGCGTTAAACCGTCGTTGATTCAGTATTACTGATCGGCGGCTGCCAATTCCCTGTCAATCTCACGTGCAGCCTCTCGTCCCTCATTAATGGCACGTACTACGAGAGACTGTCCGCTGCGACAGTCTCCTGCAGCATAGATCTTTGCAACATTAGTCTTGTAATTGTCCCTGCTAGCCTGATAGTTGCTGCGTTCATCATAATGGATCCTGACCGGATCAGAGGCATAGTGTTCAGGTCCGATAAATCCCATGGAAAGCAGGATCAGATCTGCACGCCATGTCTTTTCTGTCCCCGGGATCTCCTGAAAGTTCTCGTCAACATTGACCGTGATTACGCCTTTCAATACATTGTTCCCATCACGAATAAATTCCTTACTCATAATGGAAAAGATCCGTGGATCATCGCCGTATCTTTCTGCTGCCTCTGCATGACCATAGTCAATGCGGTAGATCCTGGGCAGACCGATTGGCCAGGGGCTGTCTTCGGGTCGGTCCTCGGGAGGTCTTGGTAACAATTCAAAATTGACCAAAGATTTGCAGCCATGGCGCAGGGATGTGCCAATGCAGTCCGTTCCCGTATCACCTCCGCCGATAACGATGACATCCTTATCTTTGGCGGAAATGTATTCGCCATCACTCAGATTAGAATCCAGAAGACTCCGGGTATTGGGATGCAGGAATTCCATTGCGTAGTGCACACCAGCACCTTCTCTGCCGGGGATGCCTAATTCTCTTGGTTCCGTCGCGCCTGTTGCAAACAACACAGCGTCATTATCTGCCACCAGGTCGTTCACATTGATGTCATTCCCCACATCGGCGTTGACTATAAATTCAATACCTTCCTTCGCCAGTAAATCAACTCGCCGATCAACAATATCTTTACCGAGTTTCATATTGGGGATGCCATACATTAAGAGACCACCGATTCGATCTGCTCTCTCGTACACGGTGACGGAATGGCCTGCTCTGTTGAGTTGCTGGGCGGCGGCAAGACCGGTAGGACCTGAGCCGATGATTGCCACTGATTTCCCAGTGCGAACCTCAGGTGGGTCAGGCCTAATCCAACCTTCAGCAAATCCCCTGTCGACTATCGCGCACTCGATGTTCTTTATTATCACTGGGCTTTCGGTCACACCCAGGACACAGGCACCCTCGCAGGGAGAAGGACAGACACGACCGGTAAATTCAGGGAAATTATTCGTTTTGTGCAGGCGAACGAGTGCGTCGTGCCACCGACCATGATAGACCAGATCATTCCATTCCGGGATGAGGTTGAACAGAGGACAGCCATAGGAAACCTGTGGTGCAGTATCAGCCGAATTGCTGGACTGGCAGAACGGCACACCACAGTCCATACAGCGAGAACCCTGAGTCTGCAAATGTGACTCCTGGTGCTCAGTATAGATTTCGTTGAAGTCTGCTAACCTTACAATCGGGTCGCGGTAGGCTTCTACTTGTCTGTCGAATTCTTTGAATCCAGTGGTTTTACCCATATTTTGACTCGTATTACTCATCTTCAGTGCTCATTTTTCCGCAAAGGATACCGTCTAATTGGTCAGATCAGGCGGCTGAGCTTTCTTCCGTCATTTGCATCAACACTCGCTTATAGTCCGTCGGCATAACCTTAACAAATTGTCGTAGTTCATCTTCCCAGTTGTCGAGGATCTGCCTGGCAACTGTGGATCCTGTGGCTTTCATGTGATTGCTGACTAGCTGCTTAAGCTCGATGATGTCATTTTCCATGCACAGTATTTCCAATTCCAGAGTGCCGGTGTTGCATTTACTCGCGAAGTCACCTTTTCGGTCTAGAACGTAAGCGATTCCACCGCTCATTCCAGCACCGAAATTCCGACCGGTTTCACCAAGTATCACAGCTCTGCCGCCGGTCATGTATTCACAACCGTGATCACCAATACCTTCGACGACAGCAGAAGCACCGCTGTTCCGTACACAGAATCGTTCAGCTGCAATACCTCTGAAATAGGCTTCGCCACTCGTGGCACCATAGAGCACGACATTGCCGATCAGGATGTTTTCTTCCGGTTTGAAATGACTGCCCTGGGGTGGGTAGATAGCAATCTTGCCACCGGAGAGACCTTTTCCGACATAGTCATTGGCATCACCTTCAACCTGTATGCTAATCCCGGAGGCGAGCCATGCTCCCAGACTCTGACCCGCAGAACCATTTAGTTTTATGTTGATGGTGTCGTCCGGTAATAACTTGCCGTCAGTTGCTTTCGCCAATTCGTGAGACAGCATCGTGCCAACAACCCGATTGATGTTGATGATAGGTAGTTCAATATCAACTTTCTCACCGTTTCTGAGTGCAGGTTGTGCGAGCTTGATCAGCTCATTGTCCAATGCTTTATCCAGGCCATGGTTCTGATCAATAGTTCTATAGGTTTCGGTGTTTTCAAAAATAATCTGTGCCGGAGTCAGGATCGAGGAAAAATCGAGTCCGGCTGCTTTCCAATGATCTATCGCTCTGTCGGTTTCCAGCACATCTACTCGACCAACCATCTCATTGATGGTACGAAACCCAAGCTGCGCCATGATCTGTCGCATTTCTTCGGCGACCATAAAGAAGTAATTCACCACATTTTCGGGCTTGCCTTTGAATTTTTTACGCAGATCCGGATCTTGTGTCGCGATGCCAACCGGGCAGGTATTCAGATGGCACTTGCGCATCATCATACAACCCAGGGTGATCAGGGGAGCGGTGGCAAAGCCGTATTCTTCGGCACCCAGCAAGGTCGCAATTGCCACGTCGCGTCCGGTTTTGATCTGACCATCGGTCTGCAGATAAACTCTGGAGCGCAGGTTGTTCATGACCAGCGTCTGATGAGTTTCTGCAAGACCCAATTCCCAGGGTAATCCGGCGTGCTTGATTGATGTCAGCGGGGACGCGCCTGTGCCGCCGTCATGTCCCGCAATGACCAGATGATCTGTTCGTGCCTTTGTCACACCAGCAGCGATCGTACCCACACCAACCTCAGAACCCAGTTTAACGCTGATTCGAGCCGACGGGTTGGCATTCTTCAGATCATGGATCAGTTGAGCAATATCCTCAATTGAGTAGATGTCATGATGGGGTGGCGGACTGATCAGACCAACGCCAGGGGTAGAATGGCGAATCCGGGCGATATTTTTATCAACCTTGCCGCCTGGCAATTCGCCGCCCTCACCGGGCTTGGCACCTTGCACAATCTTTATCTGCAGTTCATCAGAATTCGTTAGATACCAGATCGTGACACCGAATCTGCCGGAAGCGACCTGCTTTATTGCAGATCGTTTTGAGTCTCCATTGGTCAGGGTGACAAAACGATCGGGGTCTTCACCACCTTCACCCGTATTGGATTTGCCGCCGATTCGGTTCATCGCGATAGCCAGCGATTCATGACTTTCCTTGGATATGGAGCCGAAGCTCATGGCACCGGTGCAGAATCGCTTGACTATGTTCCCCGCGGATTCGACCTCATCAATTGGGATAGAGCCACCGTTGGCGCCTTCCTTGAAAGACAGTAAACCACGAAATGTACAACGTCTGGTTGTTTCTTCGTTGGCATGTTTTGCGAATAACCTGTAAGCATCCTGGTTATTAGTCTTTGAAGCGAGTTGCAGATTGGCGATTGTGGTCGGATCCCACATGTGGATTTCTCCTTCACGTCGCCAGTGAAAGTGTCCGGGATTAGGTAGAGCCGGGGTCTGATCTGATTTTCGTGACGGGTAACCAATCTCATGACGCTGTAGCTTTTCATTAAAAAGAACATCGAAGCTGACCCCCTGGACTCGACTGGCGGTCCCTACGAAACAGCGATCGATAATATCATCCGCCAGGCCTACTGCTTCGAATATCTGTGCTCCCTTATACGATTGCAGTGTCGATATACCCATCTTGGCCATGACCTTCAGCATGCCCTTGGCAACCCCCTTTTTGTGGGCCTCAACGATACTGTCATCATCCGGGTATACCTCCTTGTCCAGCAGACCATCAGCTCTGGCCTGCCAGAGCGCTTCAAATGCCAGATAAGGATTGATTGCATCTGCACCATAGCCTGTCAGAAGGCAGTGATGATGAACTTCTCGGGCTTCGCCAGATTCGAGCACCAGTCCGATTCGAGTTCTCTCATGAGTTCTGACAAGATGATGATGAACCGCGCCACAAGCGATCAGAGAGCTGATTGGCATTCTCTCAGCAGAGATATTCCGATCGGAGAGGATGATAAGAGAGTACCCATCAGCGATTGCTTCAGATGCCTCATCACATATTCGGTCTAGGGCTTGCAGCAAACCCGCTGTACCCGAGGTTTTATAAAAAGTGATGTCGATCAGCTTTGATCGCCAGCCGCGATGGTCAATTTGCTTCAGGGAACTCAGTTCCTCGTTTGACAGGATCGGATGTGATATTTTGAATCGGTGAACATGTTGTTCCGTCGTGTCAAGTAAATTGCCTTCCGGGCCTATGAAGCACTCAAGTGACATCACAACTTCTTCTCGAATTGAGTCAATCGCCGGATTTGTGACCTGGGCAAACAGTTGCTTGAAGTAGTCGTAAATCATGCGTGATTTGTCGGACAGGCAGGCAAGGGCAGCATCGTTGCCCATTGAACCAAGTGGATCACGGGCTTCTGTTATAAGGGGCAGTAACATGAACTGCATCGTTTCCACGGTATAACCGAATGACTGCATCCTGGGCATGAGAGTCTCAGGTCGGAATCCGTGGTTATCAGTTGCGGGTGGAATATCTGCAAGTTCCAGTTTCTGATTTCTTAACCATTCACCGTAGGGTCGCTGCTTTGAAAACTCATCTTTCAATTCTTCGTCCGGAATCAATCGGCCCTCTTCAAAATCGACCAGAAACATCTTGCCGGGTTGAAGTCGTCCTTTTGATTTCACGTTTTCTGGCGCTACCGGCAGGACACCCACTTCCGAGGCCATGATGACCTTGTCATCGTTGGTAATATAGTAACGGCTGGGTCGCAGACCGTTTCGGTCCAGAACGGCACCAATATAGTGTCCGTCAGTAAATACAATGGATGCAGGTCCATCCCAGGGTTCCATCAGCGCTGAATGGTATTCGTAGAAATCGCGCTTCTGCTGCGACATGTTGTTATCCGACTGCCAGGCTTCCGGGATCATCATCATCACGGCTTCCTGCAGCGTACGACCGGACATTAGCAAGAATTCCAGAACGTTATCGAATGTGCCCGAATCGGAGCAATCGGGCTCAACGATAGGAAACAGTTTTTTAATGTCCTCACCGAACAGGTCTGATTGCACCAGTCCTTGTCTGGCGGTCATGGAATTCTGATTGCCACGCAGGGTGTTGATTTCACCATTGTGGCTCATGTATCGATTTGGCTGCGCACGATCCCACGATGGGAATGTATTTGTGCTGAATCTGGAATGCACCATGGCCAGATGAGTTTCAAATCTCTCATCCGCCAGATCCAGATAGAAGGGAAACAACTGACCTGGCGTCAGCATTCCCTTGTAGACAATTACGTTGCTGGATAAGGAGCATACGTACAGCAGATGGGATTGAACCAGATCTGATCCTCGACGCAGGAACTCGGTAAATCGACGACGGATGATATACAAGGACCTTTCGAAGGCAGCCTCGTCGCTGACAGTCGAGCTAATGAAGAGCTGTTCAATAGCTGGTTGTGCGTTGCGGGCAGCCGGGCCGACATCTGCCGTATCTGGATCAATCGGAACGGGTCGCCAGGCGAGAAAAGTCTGTCCTTCATCCTGGATGACTTTCTCAATCTCCTGCTTGCAGAAATGGCGTTCTGAATCATCCTGGGGAAGAAAAATGTTACCAACCGCGTATGAGCCGGCATCCGGCAAGTCGAATCCGACTTCCGCCGCGATCTGTGTGAAGAACGAGTGGGGCAAGGCAATCAGTATTCCGGCACCATCACCTGTATTGGCTTCAAAGCCGCGTCCACCGCGATGATCCATTCGAGAATTGATGTGATAGGCATCGAGCATTATCTGATGGCTGGGCTGGCCCTTGATATTTGCCACGAAACCGACCCCGCAGGAGTCTTTTTCGTTTGCCGGATCATAGAGTCCAACTTTGCCAGGAAGTCCGCCAATCTTCATAAGATCTTCATACTGAGATATTTATTGTTATCACTTTCTACACGCTTTTTGAGAGACTACTATCCCGCCTGGGTTAAATGTGCTGCCAAAACAGACCCGGGATGAACTCAATCACACAAAAAGGACTGCAGAAAAGCTTCATTTCTCTGCAAAAATTTGATACCAGAGGTATCGAAACTCTTGTGGAGTTTTCGCCATTTACGAGATCCTACCGGGTAAAGTCGGTCGCTGGCGAGTCAGAAACCATACCAAACAGGGGGTGAAAGTCAAGTTTGAGGACCTATGAACTGTGGGAATGCTGGTTATAACACTTTGTTTTTTAACGCAATTTGTGGTTGCAAGTGGCGTCTGCCCGTCGTGAAGTGACTTTTTGATTTCAAAGATGGCGGATGAAGCTTTCCGGATCATTGAGGAATGCTCTGGTGACATCCACATGCTCAACTTCGTCCCATTCAATTGGCTGGATGACCTGATCGAAGTGAAGGATGGTTGCTTTTGGCAAGGCCATCAAGATGGGCGAATGGGTTGCAATAATAAACTGACAGTTGTGTTCCAGTTGCTGCATGATCAGGGAAAGCAGCGAAAGCTGGTGGACGGGCGAAAGAGGTGTCTCTGGCTCGTCTAGAATATACAGGCCATTTGGGTTTAAGCGGCTCTTTAGGAGTTCGATAAACCACTCACCGTGCGATCTTGCGTGAGGGTTTTCGCCATACCGGGTTTCATAAGCTGCAATCTGGGCTTTCGCCATATTCATAGCCCGGTCTCTTCCCTCTCCCGTGAGTGAAACATCAAATTCACCGATCAGTCCATGTAGCATGTGCATGTCTGTCTGCACTCTGCGGGTGAAACCGATCGCATCTTCAGCCCGGAAGAACATCTTCAGTCTGGCGTTCACCGAGCGTCGGAACGTGAGGAAACCGGCAAGTTGTCTCGCGTCCTCAAGCATCGGGTCCGTTTGAACATCAGAAGCCCCCACAGCAGGGCAATTCATACCGACTGCAATTGCTTCCAGCAGACTTGATTTACCGCTGCCATTCTCTCCTACGAAGAAAGTAACCCTGGGATCGAACTGAATAGAATCAAGTGACTCGATAACAGGCAGGTTAAAAGGATAAGCATCCGGGATATCTCTCCCCTGAGAAACACTGATCCTGTCAAGGAAAGCCATACCAGCCATCTGCACCATTAATCTATTGTGGTGCAGTATGACCGAATGACGATGAAAGCTCGATGCCCATTTCTCGAGGGTATTGCTATAATCTCGGCCCTTTGCCGCCTATCTTAGGAAGACCTGAGGAATCGAAATGAAACAGCCAGTACGAGTCGCGGTTACCGGTGCCGCAGGCAATATTAGTTATTCCCTTCTGTTCAGAATTGCGTCAGGTCAAATGTTAGGAGCAGATCAGCCTGTTATTCTGCAACTACTCGAAATTCCACCTGCCATGGAAGCCCTGAGTGGTGTAGTCATGGAGGTTGATGACTGCGCGTTTCCACTGGTACAGGAAGTTATCGCAACAGATAACCCCGATGTGGCATTTAAGGATATAGAATTTGGCTTGCTGGTAGGATCGCGACCCCGCGGGCCTGGTATGGAACGAAAAGATCTGCTCGAAGCGAACGCAGCGATATTTTCGGTGCAGGGTAAATCTCTGAATGACCACGCCGCTAAAAATGTCCGTATCCTGGTCGTCGGCAATCCCGCGAATACCAATTGTCTGATTGCGCAGAGAAATGCACCAGACCTCGACCCCAGGCAGTTCACCGCAATGACCCGCCTGGATCATAATCGGGCTGTGACTCAACTGGCGCAAAAGACCGGCGAGCATATAACAGTAGTCAATGGACTTTCGATCTGGGGAAATCACTCGGCCACTCAATACCCGGATATAACCCAGGCCACGGTTGATGGCACCGCGGCCACTGATCTCGTGGATCAGGAATGGATTGAGAGTACTTTCATTCCAACCGTGCAGCAAAGGGGGGCGTCGATTATCAAGGCGAGAGGTTTGAGCAGTGCAGCCTCCGCAGCCAACGCGGCAATCGAGCACATGAACAACTGGACCCTTGGTTCAGATGGAAATATCGTCAGTATGGGGGTCTGCTCCGACGGCAGTTACGGCGTCGAGGAAGGCTTGATCTATTCGTTCCCGTGTCAATGTGCTGACGGTGACTGGTCTATCAAACAAGGTCAGGAAATCACAGAATTCAGCCAGCAGAAAATGCTGGAAACAGAAGCGGAACTCAAAGAAGAACGTGACGCTGTCAGTGATCTGTTGCCTTCCTAGAGAATACAAGTATGTCCTGATTCTTCAGGGCATTCTGCTGTTAACTGCCTGTTCCGGTAAACCGCTGCTGTCGAGTTTGTCGACAAATGCCCGTATCGTTGCGTTCGGTGATTCTTTAACCTATGGCACGGGTGTCAGCAGTGAGCAAAGTTATCCCAGTGTCCTTCAATCGCTGATTGGAAGAACCGTGATTCGCTCAGGCGTGCCGGGTGAAATCTCAAACAAGGGATTGGCCCGTTTGGATTCAGTCCTGGCCAGGGAGCAACCCGACCTTGTAATCGTTTGTCACGGTGGCAATGACATTCTAAGACGAATGAATGGTGCACAGACGGAAGCTAATTTGAGAGCGATGGTCAGCAAGGTGCGAACTTCGGGGGCTGAAGTGATTTTGCTGGCGGTACCGAGATTGGGTCTCTTCCCGGAAGCTCCCGGGTACTATGAGCGTATAGCTGAAGACATGCAGGTTCCCATCGAAATGGACGTCCTTGCTGATCTGGAAGGTGACTCATCGATGAAGTCAGACCAGGTTCATTTTAATGCGGCAGGCTACAGAAAAATGGCATTGGCGGTCCAGCAACTGCTGATTGATGCAGGGGCAATCTGACGATCTGTTGAATGCTGTGTCAAATAGAGGCAGGTTCAGCTATTAGAATTACTGCTTCGTTGTCAGTGGTAGTAAGATCTAATGATGACGCTGATGCAGGCAACAGATATCCTTGTTCCGGCTTTATTGTCTTACCACTTATCTTTGCATTTCCTGTAACGCCGATAACCAGACAGTATCTTTCGATCCATCGTTGATAGGTGGTGTGTGCTCTCACTGTGATCCGGTACACAGAGAATTCGGGGAACGCTGCTACTGACTCTACCTTGTACTCGTCAGAATTGTCGATTACATCAAGCGGGGTCTCCTCCTTGATGTCCGTGATTGCGTCCACAAGCGCTGATTCGGTATCCCATTGATTTTGCGTCAAGACTTTCTGGGTGAATGACAGGATCATTCTTTCATAGTGCGGTGTTTGAAACTCGATCACCCGTACGCCATGCTGGAGGGAGTGGGGCTGATGAGGATCAACTCGAATAACGTCACCGACCTTCAGATCGCGCAATTGAGTGTAGGAGTACATATCCTGTTTGTGTTCTTCCTCGCACTGAGTGAGTTCGTCAGGTAAAGCCGCCTGCCACTGCATCATTAAGTCTGGGCTGACAGGATCGGAGGTGACTAAACCCAGTTCCAGCTTGTGTTCATCTAGCAATGAATCAATTTCGTTTCTTGTACTTTGATAGGTTTCTGCAGACCGCAGATAGGCTGATTTGAACGAATCGATATCAGTGAATTGTGAGACTTTTCCCTGGTTGAAACCGTAACGAATCTGACCGATACCATCAGGCCAGGCAACACCGTCAAGGTGAGTGACGACATAGACCTCACGTTTTTCCCTGTGAAGTTCGAAATAGAGGTCTCCATAGCCCGGATCGGGAAGAGGATCCAGTATCTTAAGTAGCAGTGGTTCGTTTGCATTTTGATCGCCCAGAACTCTGCCCGGCGCAATCGAGAGCAACCAGGGCAGTGGGATTCCCGCCACGGTACATACGCCTCGTTGCTCGATTCCGGTGTACCAGATTTCTGCCCCCCACGGTTTCGGAATGCGTACCGTCTCAAGGAGCCAGGGTTGCGTCAGGCTGACACTGGGAGAGTGCCAGAGCCGAAGGGTATTGCTGAAAGCAGTGTCTGGATTGCCATCGTCTGATGGCACCTCGGTTCTGGGTACCACGCTGCATTGAGTGTCACCTTTGGTGACCAGAACAAGGGCTGTCAGTGAGATGACAGGATTACCCGGGAGATAAGATTGCGTGTGTTCGAAATCGAACGTCACGCAATAAGGCTGCGTCATTGTCAATTCAACAAGTGACTGTTCCGGATTCGCGACATGGCCTAACGAGTAAATCATAGTCAGCATTATATACAGACTTTGGTTGTGTGCTGAGTACAAAATACGAGGTCCGATCGTGACTAGATAGATATCGTCTGGTTGATTAAGCTTGGTTTCATGAACTGATAGTGATGAGGGTTATGAACAGTCAGGTTTTTGAACAGGCCAGGCAGGCACGGGATCCTCGGTTCGACGGCAGGTTCTTTATCGGGGTAAGGACTACCGGTGTGTATTGTCGACCAGTCTGCCCGGTGAAAATACCCAAGGCAAAAAACGTCACCTTTTTTGAGACTGCAGCAGCGGCGGCAAAAGCCGGGTTCAGACCCTGTTTGCGATGTCGACCGGAGACATCTCCAGGAATACCAGCATGGATGGGTACTTCGACGACCGTTAAGCGGGCGCTTCGCTTGATTTCAGAAGGCGCATTGGATTCGGGCAGTATTCAAGATCTGGGTGATCGTCTTGGGGTCACCCGTCGACATTTAAGTAGATTGTTCTCGAGACATCTTGGTACGTCTCCCAAATCTGTGGCTCAGACAAGAAGACTGCATTTCGCCAAGAAACTACTGGATGAGACCAATCTCACGATCATCGAAATTGCACTGTCTTCGGGATATCGAAGTGTTCGTCGATTCAACGACCACTTTAAGAATGTATATGGGAGAGCGCCCAACTCACTCAGAAAGAAAGCGAGGGATAAGAGTGGTAAAGAAACGAAGTCGGGATTTGAATTAAAGCTGGCTTACAGACCACCATTTGATTTTGAGGGCATTCTGAGATTTTTAGCACTGCGCGCCATTCCGGGCGTTGAGCAGGTGGATGATGCCCATACGCGATACAGTAGAACCATTCAGGTTGGCTATCAGCCGGGTCGACTCACCGTGACTGATAATAGTGAACACCGCTGCCTGCAGGTTTATATCGAAACAGATGAGGCACATCAGCTCATGACTGTGCTGGAGAAAGTAAATCGGCTTTTCGATTTAACTGCCGATCCAATTGAAATCATGACCAGTTTTAAGAATGACAAAATTTTATCCGGATTGGCTCAACAGAATCCAGGGCAGAGGGTTCCTGGATGCTGGGATCCATTCGAGCTGGCAGTTCGTGCGGTTGTTGGTCAGCAGATTTCAGTGAAGGGCGCAACCACGGTGATGGGTCGAATCGCGAAAGAACATGGAACAGAAACCTGTGTGGGATTGTGTTTTCCGCTTCCAGTTAAGCTTGCAAGGCTTGATCCTGGATCTCTTCCCATGCCCAGACAACGAGCCATGGCGATTAAGGATATGAGCACAGCCGTGATACAGGGAAAGATTGATCTTAGTACAAAAAACACCACCGATAATCTTCAGGCGCAACTTACGAGTATCAAGGGAATAGGACCCTGGACGGCGCAATATATTGCAATGCGAGCACTTAATGATCCTGATGTCTTCCTCCATAATGATCTCGTCTTACTCAAGGTTGCCAAACAGAAACTAAAAATAGACAACGACAAGGCGCTTCTTAAGCGCTCCTACAGCTGGCAGCCCTGGAGAGCATATGCAGGCATGCACCTGTGGCGACAGGCGTCTGAATTGAAATAGAGTGCGAATCGATCAGAGGAGGAGATCATGCAATATAGATATATAAACTCAACTCTGGGGGAATTGTTACTGGCTGGAGATGAAGCGGGATTGCGGATAATCGGTTTTCCCTGCGGCAAGGGAAGGGTTGACCCGGATTCAGACTGGGAAATGAACCGAGATTGTTTTAAAGAAGTCGAAACACAGTTGCTTGAATATTTTAATGGCGAACGGCATGAATTCGACTTACAACTTGCGCCAACCGGTACTGCTTTTCAATTGGATGTGTTGAAGGCGTTGCAGGAGATTCCCTTTGGAGAGACACGAAGCTATCTACAGATCGCGCAACGAATCAATCGTCCTAAAGCAGTGAGGGCTGTTGGTGCAGCAAACGGGCGGAATCCTCTGCCCATCGTGATTCCCTGTCATCGAGTGATAGGTGCTGATGGGAGTCTGACGGGTTTTGGTGGTGGATTGAATGCAAAAGTTTTTCTGCTTGAACTGGAAGGTGGACTTGCCCGGGTCAGAAAGCAGGGGAGTTTATTTTAAATCACTATTGACCGTTGGCTCCAAATCTCCTCCAGCTGTTTGTCAGTTTCAGCGAATGCGGTTGTTGGTGCAGGAGGTAATATCACATTGGTTGCAGACAACTTTATCATGGATACTGAAAGCAGCATCAATGCCACCTCCGAAAGAGGGATCGACAGCACAGTTGAGATTGGGTCACCGAATCAAGCCGTACATCCGTCAGCGAATCCATTTCAACCGGGTTCCGGGATCTGCCTGATTTCTTATCCAGTGACTGTACTGTACCAGTTCTGCAAAACAGAAGTTTTCTTGTTATAGAGAACCTGGGCCCGGTGCAACGAAATCCCACTGATTATACATATAAGAACTGCAGATGCGCCGCTGAGCCGCTGAATAGTATTGAGATCAATCTGGATTTGCTGAAGGGATTTGTTTCGATGTCCCCCGACTGTTTTGTTATCTACCAGCGAGGGTCATCAAAAAGCTCCTGAAATTCGATTACATTTCCATCCGGATCTCGACCATAAGTAGTTCTGCACTGGGGTCCGAGGTTAATCGGTGGACAATGAAACGTGACACCAGCTTCCAGCAGTCTTTCATATTCGACATCTACGTCTGTTACATCCAGGCTGAAATGCGTATACCCATGATCATTGACTGGTCGATCTTCAGCCATGGGTGCGGGCTCAGGGCTTGAAAACTCAAATAGTTCGATATGGCAGTTTCCGCATAGCAACATGGCTTGCCTTGCAGCTGGATTCTTTAAATCGAGAATCTTTTCGGGTTTTGGATTGCTTTCC
>Ga0066829_10000005_pt1 | contig 74267 bp, 68 predicted proteins | sample ETNtaG_22_FD_65498 | JGI IMG/M metagenome (GOLD analysis project Ga0066829, IMG submission 65498) | Marine microbial and viral communities from oxygen minimum zone, Eastern Pacific Ocean - ETNP201306SV43 | ecosystem: Environmental > Aquatic > Marine > Oceanic | place: Pacific Ocean: Eastern...
CCTTTTTGGGAACATGAAGAAGTAGTTGAAAAGTACCTGGAGATTGGGTTGTCAGACCAGGAAGCTGTGAGATTTCGTATTGCCGTCACGGACTATCTTTATGAAGTCGAAGCCATGGTTGATAAGACGTTACGTCGAAACGATACCGGTGCGGGAAAGCTCATAAAGAGAAAAAGCAAGTCTCTGGCGAAGAATTTGGATGCGGATGTATCGAAGTTTTTGACTGAAGATCAGATGTCGAGATACCAGGGTTATAGAAAAGTGCTCATTAAGAAAATGCTAAAGGCATACCAGTGGCGTTTGTAGGAGAATCGCATGGATGATCGGCAGATTTCGACTCGCCAGCAAATTGAAGCGATGGTGGATAATCAATGGCAGCGCCTGGCTCGTGCGGGCACATGGTTTAGCGGTCAGGAGCGAGTCGAGATTGCGAAGGTGGCGCGGGAAGCACAAAGCCATGATGAATCCGGGCTATATGTCCTGACTGAGGTTGCGACTGAGGCAGCGAAAAAGATCGCGACAGAAGCGCATACGATTGACCAACAATGGGTTGAGGAGTGCGGTGAGCGAGGACTGGCTCTTTTGCCGATGGTTGAACTCACTGCAATTATCGCACAGCTGTCTGCCATTGATACCTATTATGTCGGCGTGGGTGTAACACCCCGAAACCTTCCCGAACCTCAGCCTGGCGAGCCGAGTCAGGAAGAGGTCAAAGGCGCAAAACTGATGCGAGGTTGGCTGCCAACGAGAGGCGTTGCAGGGGCACCAAACTGTTTTTCTGGCGTTGCAGCTGAAGCTGATGCGCTACATGAGATTCATGGGGCTTTGTATCTCAGCATGCCTGAAATGATGGACATGAATATCACCAAAGGTTTGCATCGAAGCCAGATTGAATTGTTAGCGGCAAGGACATCAAACTATAACGATTGCTTCTACTGAACTATGGCACATTCCAGCATGCTCCGTGCGAGTTGTGAAGCAAATCAGATTCAACTGGATGTGAGCGTTGTGATTGATCCGACTCAAAGTTGTGGTGTGACCCACTATCGAGAACTCCTCACATTTACAGATAATCTGCTGGTGGGGGATTCCGAGGCACTTAACGGTGCACGTGAGCAACTGCGTGCAGTTGTCGGTGACGAAGGTGTCATTCGAGCGGCTGGAGCAGTGGGAACATTTCAAATGATGAACCGTGCTCTTGATACACTGGGAGCTCAGCTTGGAAAGGAGCTGAATCCTGAATTGAGATTATTAGCAGATAAACTAAATATGACGCCACCAGCTCACTGGGTATAAGCACAGTTGTCAGCTAAGAAGGTATTGATATGAAAATTGAAGAGCATGTAGAGGCCATAAAACAACAAGGCTACTCTATTCTGCACGACCTGTTGCCCATTGAGCAGGTTGACAGCGTAAAACAAGCACTTGCACCCTGGCTTTCGAAAGAGCATATGGGACGTAATGATTTTGAAGGATTTCAGACTGAACGCGTTTATGGCCTGCTTGCCAAGTTGCCGTTCTTGTCGATGCTGGTCGAGCACCCTGATGTACTGGCGATTATTGACAATTTCCTCGAAAAAAACTATTTACTGACATCATACCTTGCGATCAATATCCACCCAGGTGAAACGGCTCAGACATTTCACGGAGACCATACGCAAGTACCAAACTGTAATCGAAATGATATTAACGGAATGAGTGCTCTGTGGGCTTTTGACGATTTCACAACTGAAAATGGGGCAACCGAAATAATACCAGGTAGCCATACCTGGTCGAGGCAAGAACCGATCCCCGAAGATGCCGGGATAAGTGTGCAGATGAGTGCCGGATCTGTCGTGGTTTACCATGGATCTTTATACCATCGGGGTGGCGCGAATAATTCAACCGAGACTCGACTTGCACTTACGCCTCAGTATTGCCAACCCTGGCTAAGACAGTTGGAGAATATGCCGCTGGTGGTGCCACCAGATCAGGCCGGTCAGTTTTCCAGCAGGATTCAGGCGTTGCTTGGCTACAGTATTCGCGATCCTGGTTTCATGGGGTTTGTAAACGGATTGCATCCAAAGCGTCTGATTGATGAGAACTACCAGGGTCGAAAAGTACGCGGTATTCCATCCTAGCCGTAGCTATGATGAAAGGAAGAAAACTCAAAATGTGACGCCAGATTTTTTCTGAAGTTGATCAGGTACGGTCTGTCATATCTCAAATTCATCAGAACTTCAGTAACCTATTGGATTTCTTACAGCTAACTTTGACTTCTTAGAGTTAACACCAATGTAACGCCGCCTCGGTGAATTATCCGGGCTAGTACTTAGCCGAGCGCACAGGATGATTTAAAATCCTTCTATAACTGCTAGTTGGTACGTTCAAATATGGCCAGATGCAATGTGTGCACGAATCGAAATTGTGGCAAATTCTTCTTCAATCGAAAACCGCTGCGTTCAAATCTTGCTGCAATTGAAGCCAGGTTTGTTGCATGCTGGATCGATTTTTTTTTGGTAAATCTCTTCCTCAGAGCCCGTTTTAAGGAAGTTACGGAGTAGGGAGAGAAGTAGGAAATAAGTACATACTTCCTGGCCACGCGACACAGTTCCGTAATGACGCGATCCCTCACTTCGTCGTTTGGGAAATGGTGATAGACACGGAAGCACAAAACGGCATCAAAAAAATCGTCATCGTAGGCTAGATCTTCCAGATCTCCCGTCACGATCTCACCATACAATTGTGTTTTTTCAAGCTCCCTTCGTGCGACCTCTACCGCACTCTCACCAAGATCCAGCCCCGTCGCATCAAAACCCATTGAGGCAAGCAATATGGTTGCCCTGCCAACCCCACAAGGTGCATCCAGAACTGACTTCACGCCGTCAGTCAGCCCGAATCCCCTGCGAACAAGATCCATTTCGGCTTTATCTTTATGCGGTTTTCGTCTTACGTAATCTTCCGCAGCCTGTGGATCATGCTTGATTCGTTCTTTGTAGTGTTTTCCCGGTTCAGACAAAGTATGTTTACCTCTTGACCAGGTGGAATGCAGTTTGGATTGCTTTATATCCTATCCTCTGTCTTCATACTAGGTATCAGAATTCAAAACAACCCGGTAAATACGTGCACAACAAATGGACAGGCTAAAAGAACAACATATCGCACCCGCCTGGAGAGATTGGCTGGCAAATGAAAACCTGGATTCTTTTGAAACGTGGTGGCGACTGGAACTTGAAGAAGTCGACGAGGGAAATACCTGGCGCGGTGGCTGGAGTCGAGTGTTTCGATTTGAGCAAAAAGACAGGCATTTTTTTGTTAAGCGACAGAGCAACCATTTAAGCCATGCTTTTCTTTTCAAGGTGCCAACTTTCAAAATTGAGTTTGACAGAATCAATCAATATACAAGGCTCGGTATTCCCTGCCTGGATATAGTGTATTTTGGCTGGCGCAAAGAGTCAGGAAAGAGTCAGGCGATCCTCGTTACAGAAGCTCTTGATGATTACTTGCCCCTCAACATATTGCTGGGATCGGAGCCCAGAATGCTATTCAATACGAGAAAAGCGTTGTGCGAGTCTGTGGGCAGGGCGATCTCAAGATTGCATGCAGCAGGAATGTCACACTTCAACCTTTACCCGAAACACATTTATCTTCGACATACAGGAAATGAATGGCTGGTCAGGTTTATTGATCTAGAAACCAGCAGATCCAACTTCGGCTTAAGACGTCGGAAACAAAGGGACCTTGAGACGTTGTCACGAAGGGTGGGACGGGTGAGTCGGACGGACAGACTGCGTACTCTGTTAGCCTATCACGGTAAAAGCAGAGTTGATCTGGAGATAAGAAAAGAGATCAGCCAGATTAACCAACGGACGGTGCGCAAGTTGGCATAATAAGCAAGAGGTTTGTGAAGGATCCCGCGTTAATTAGTGTGGGATTACTAATTTGGTACAGGAGAGCATTTCAGTGCATCAGGTGAATTCACCTTACTCTGATTAGTAGGTACTTACAGAAAGAATTAACATCTGTAGCGTCAATCAGAAGCCAGAGCTTTTTTCCGGAGCCTCAAGCCCACGCCGGGCGTGCCGAGTGAGACCGTGGCTCGCGAGCAGGTGAGGGGAGTCGCCGTTGCGATCGTGGGCGTGCTCAGGGGGAAAGGTTCTGGTTCCTGATTGACATGGATTCAAGAGAAAATTGTTCATGGAACAGCATACTATTCTGAAAAGAATGACCGCTGCTAAAAAGTCAAGCGTTCTAGTATTAGTCTGATGCCGGTATCCATTTTAGTGAGAATTGTGAGGATGACCTTTATCATGACGAGACTTCCCTGGTTTCTTCTGCGATTGTTAGAGAAAGTATTTTCTAATTCCGGTAGGTCATGTCTCAAACAGTTGATTCACAATGCAAGAGTCGACTAATTCAAAATCACCTTACCAACAACCTTTCGGTCAACCAATAGCTGATACCCTTCAATGACATCATCCATACTCATCAGGTGAGATATAAAGGGACTGATACGCCCAGTCGCCAACCAGTCTATCAGGGTGCGAGAGTTCTTTTCACTTTGTGCCGGGTTGTGGCGTTGTAAACCTCCGATGGAGTAACCAATCACTGCGACATCTTTAACCAGCAAGTGATTGGTTTTTGCTAATGCAGCACGACCGCTGGTAAAACCGACGATAAGAATTCGTCCAAAAGGTGCGATACAGCGCATGGATTCATCGAACACGTCGCCACCGACAGGATCATAGATGACATCTGCTCCTCTTCCGTTTGTCAGTTCTTTTACCTGGTCTCTAAAACCATCGTTGTAATTGATGACGTGATCAGCACCGAGTTTCGTGACTACAGCCAGCTTCTCATCTGAACTTGCTGTGCCGATGACTCGAGCGCCATAGAGTTTTCCAATATCAACTGCTGCAAGGCCGACGCCGCCTGCTGCACCATGAACCAGCAATGTCTCGCCTGGTTTTAGGTTGGCACGCTGCATACCGTAGTAGGCCGTCGTGTAATTGTTTCTGAAAGATGCAGCAACATTAAGATCCACTCCTTCAGGCACCTTGGTTACCGCGCGGGTTGAAATATTGATCTGCTCAACGCAACCACCTGGGGCCATTACTCGATCTCCAACCGCAAAGTCCGTCACACCAGGACCAACCTCGGCAATGATCCCGGCAGCCTCACCTCCGACAACAAAAGGCAAAGACGAGCTGTCCTGATACTCACCCGCGATTCTGACGAGATCACTGAATTGAATGCCTCTTGCCTTTAGATCTACCTTCACCTGAGCCTCATCGGGCGGCCCTGGTGGATCAATGTCCCGTATTTCGAGATCTTCATGGGAGCCATATTTGATGCAGTAAACTACCTTCATCGATCAGGTCCTCTAACTGTTTATGCAGAATGCAGCCAGATCTCTGGCGGTATCTCGACTTATCTCAGGACAAGCCATAGGGAAAATCTCGGTACCATGTATCGTTCCCATCACCTGCCGGCATCGTGCGCTGACACCAGTTTGAAGTAGGAGTCGATAGAAATTGATACCTTCATCACGCAGAGGATCACATTCATTCACACTGATAACTGTTGGAACCAGACCTTTCACGTCTTCGGTTGTGGCGAATCCCGGCCAGGCGAGCGGATTGCCCTTCTCAAATTCTTCGATACCATATGCCATGGCGCCGTGATTGTTATGCAGTTCCAACAGAATACCGTTGTTCTCGATTGAAGATGGATTTTTTGATTGCGGCCATTCTCCGGCGATATAGGGACAAAGGGCATATAGTCCCTTGATTAAATTCTGATTACCATCTTGTTTCAACTTCAGACCCGTTGCTAGAGTCAGGTTGCCACCGCCACTTTCACCAGCGATCACTATCCTTTCAGGGTCAATTCTTAAAGAATCGGCATTGGCGTGTACCCACTTCACGCCAGCTGCGCAGTCGTTCAACCCGGCAGGAAATGGCTCGATTTCAGGAGCAGAAGACGGTACCAGGCAGTTCCGAAAATCCACCATAGCCACGGCCACGCCGCTGGCAGCAATGATCTTTCCCCATGCTCGATAGTTACCATCAAAACATGACATGGACTGCATACCCCCGCCATGTATGTAGTAGACGCAAGGCAGAATTTGATCATTATCAGCACGGATGTATTGGATGTTGACGGAATTGCCATCTGGTTTCGAGGTGAAGGTGACTGTGCTGGTCGTGAGTCCGGCAGAAGGAGCGATGTCTTCGCTGTCGCACATATCCAGGAAGGCTTTGAGACCGGCTCTTTGAGTCTCGGCATCTTCCGTTGCGGCGTTGGCTAAGAGCTGCTCCCTGCTTTCTACATTTTCACTAACCGACATCACCTCCATGGCGCCAAAGAGGGCCTTGATACGAGGGTCTATTCTTGGATCTTCTGTTAATTTTGAGTTCACCTGATTTACCTCTCTGATTGCAGAATCTAAGTTCTTCATTCTGCCATAAACAGACATTAATTTTGCAGCGCACCCAGATGAATCCAAGGAATAAAATTGGGGATCGTGGTTTTATAAGAAGTGCTAGCCCGGATAATTCGTCAAGGGATCGGCTTATATTAATGTAACGCCGCCTTGGTAAATTATCCGGGCTGGGTTGTCTGTGCCAGAATTTTGGGGATCTGATCCTCGTTGCCCATGGCCATAATATGCACACCTGCACACTTTTCGCGGATTTCGTTGATAGTACGAACCGCAATTTCGGTACTGGTTGTCCTGACATTTTTAGCCTGTTCGATTTCTCTGATCAGATCCTCGGGGATGTTGATGCCGGGAATCTTATTGTTCACGAAGTTGGCCATTTTCACTGACTTGATCGGCATGATGCCTGCAAGGATTCTTATCGGCAGGTGTGCGATATGATCCATAAATTGGAGAAAGGTGAATGGGTCATAAATCGCCTGGGTTTGAAAAAACCAGGCACCAGCTTCCGCCTTCTCCTGCAATCGAGAGATTTCGGTGTCGAGGTCATCGACGCCCGGGTTGACAACCGCACCTATGTTGAAGCCTGGTTTCCCTTGCAAAGGATTACCCATCAGGTCGTGGCCCTCGGTGAGTGAATGAGCAGCCCGGATCAGTTCGGTGGTTGCTAGATCGAATACGGGTTTCGCATCAGGATGGTCACCCAGATGCGGGGGATCACCGCCCATACAGACCAGATTTTCGATGCCAAGTAGTGCTGCCCCCAACATATCGCTCTGTAAACCCAACCGATTCCGATCTCGTGTTGTCATTTGCAGGATAGGCTCGCAACCTAAATCGAGTAAGCGAGTTGCCACAGCGACTGGTGACAGGCTCATTATTGAAGAATGAGAGTCTGTTAGATTGAATGCATCGACGCAGTCCTTCAGTGACTCTGCTTTGTTCAGCAGGTCAGTGATGTCTATTCCTTTTGGCGGTGTGAGTTCTGTCGTTACGACAAATTCACCTTTGCTCAGCTTTTCATATAGTTTGCTCACATGGGGTCCACTTGAATGTTAGTCAAAAGTTAGCAGGACATTGCCTGCCGACACTTTACCAAGGGAAGGTTGTGATATGCCATGCTTAAAGCACTGTCAGTTTCATCAGGCTGGTACGGTTTGATGCCAGCCATTTTTGCAAGCAGGTCCTTTTGTTTCTCTAGTAGCCGCAGTGACGGGCGTGATCTGGAGCAGGATGTAGAATTCATTGGTAAACAGGCTTTACAGGCCTTCCGGCTCTATTCCTTTAGAGATGATCAGTTTGTTACCATGAAGAATACACAGATTGACGAATGAAAATACTGAAAAAGACTGGCGGGGGAGAATATGAACAATAATGTTGTGATCACTTGTGCAGTAACCGGGGCAGGGGACGCTATAGATAAACATCCTGATCTACCCGTTACGCCTGAACAGATAGCTGAAGCCGTGATTAATTCAGCAAGAGCTGGCGCAGCTATTGCTCACATCCATGTGCGTGACCCGGAATCCGGTAAGGGGGCTCGAGATCTTGATTGTTATAGGGAGGTGGTTGAACGGGTCCGGGCTGATTCAACCGATGTCGTTGTCAATTTGACCGCGGGTATGGGAGGCGATTGGGTACCGGGAGATAATAATCCTGCTGAGGGAGGTCCCGGCACTGATATGGTGGGACCTGCTGAACGACTGGCGCATGTGGAAGAACTTCGCCCGGATATATGCAGTCTGGATTGTGGCACGATGAATTTCGGCGAACGGGAAATCTACATCAATACCGCTGATTACCTGCGTGAAATGGCACAGAAAATAAAATCCTGGGGTGTAAAACCCGAACTTGAAGTATTTGAACTTGGCCAGATCCGCTTCGCGAACAGGATGATTGAAGAAGGTCTGATTGCCGATCCACCCTTGTTCCAGATATGCCTGGGTATCCCCTGGGGTGCCCCAGCTGATACCGATAGCATGCTGGCGATGAGAAATGCGCTAAGTCCGGGTGCCAGGTGGGCTGGATTTGGTATAGCGAGAATGCAAATGCCCATGGTCGCCCAAGCAGTATTGTTAGGTGGTAATGTCAGAGTTGGTCTGGAGGACAACCTGTACCTCGATCGTGGTGTACCTGCATCCAATGCGCAACTGGTTCAAAGAGCGACTGAAATCATCGAAAAACTGGGTGCCAAGGTTGCGTCGCCAGATGAGGCTAGAGAGCAATTGCAGTTGGGGTAGCGTACAATCACTCTCATAATAATAATTGCAAAAGCCAGGGGAGCGCTTGAACACTGAGCCGAAACTCGAGGGGCGCTCACGGGGCTCAATTTGGACCTTGTATGACTGGTTTCGTGGAGTCCTGGACGATTTTCTACTGGGCTCGGAAAAAGAAGTAGAAGTAGACTGGTTTATTTTTGGGGTTGGATTCAGCTTGCTTCTTCTGGTGATTCTGCCAATTATCTTCTTTCCGGATGCATCTCGATCAGCCATTAATCAGGTATTTGAATTTCTGACCGAGACACTTGGCATAGTCTATATCATAGCCGCGAATGCTGTCCTTGTGTTGCTGCTTTGGATTGCAATGAGCAGAAGGGGAAAGGTGGTTTTGGGAAGTGTCGATAAACCTGCATATTCGGGTTTTAGCTGGGCTGCCATGCTTTTTTGCGCAGGTATTGGTGCATCACTGATCTATTGGGGTGCTGCCGAGTGGGTTTTCTACTACGTTGCCCCGCCATTCGGCGTTGAACCCAAATCATCAGAGGCGATCAAGTGGGCTATAAGCTACGGGATTTTTCACTGGGGACCGGTTGGCTGGGCATTGTATTGTCTCCCTGCAGTCGCCCTGTCATGCAGTTATCATGTTAAACAGATTCCTTCATTGAGATTGAGTGATGCCTGCGAACCAGTTCTGAAGCAGCATACCCGAAAGTGGCCCGGCAGAGTGATAGACCTTTTGTTTATCATTGGTTTGCTGGGTACTGGGGCGACTGGCTTAGGTCTCGGTACTTCAGTTGTAGCCTCCGCTGTTTCCAAGCTGACCGGTATGCAGGACGGGATCGAGATGCAGCTCAGCATTATTGCTATCGCGACTTTGATGATTGCCTATAGCGTATCACGTGGAATGGATGCAGGTATCAAGGTACTGAGTAATATCAATGCAGTACTAGCTCTTCTTCTTATTGGCTTTGTGCTGCTTGTCGGACCGACACGCTTTATTCTGGAAACCAGTGTGGTGGCAGTAGGCACTATGGTGCAGAACTTTGTAACGATGCTTACCTGGACCGATCCATTGGAGAAAAGCAGTTTCGTTGAAAACTGGACAGTCTTCTATTGGGCCTGGTGGATGGCACTGGGGCCGTTTGTTGGCATGTTCGTCTGCAAAATCTCAGAAGGCAGAACAGTCAGGTCGGTCATTTTTGGTATGTTAGGTTGGGGAACCCTTGGTTGTATACTCTTTTTTCTGGTGCTTGGGAACTACGCCCTGTTTCTTGAGGTCAATGGCATTTATCCAGTGGTGCAGGAAGTGATGGAGGTGAGTCCTTCCACTGCGATCAGCAGTATTATTGAGCTCTTGCCATTGGGTTCGATGTTGCTCGTATATCTTGCCATCATTGGTCTGATCTTTATGGCTACAAGCTATGACTCTGCGTCCTATGTCCTGGCGGCTGGTGCAAGCAAGCGAATGGGTGAACATGATCATCCTCCCCGCTGGCATCGGGTTTTCTGGGCGTTTGCACTCGGTATTCTGCCGGTCGGTCTGCTCCTGCTGGAGGGATTGCGTATGCTGCAGACGGCTTCAGTGGTTGCTTCGATACCGCTGCTTGTGGTGTATGTGTTCTTATCGATTTCAGCCGTAAAGACGCTGGGAGAATTTTCCTAGGCTGTCGGAATATCTGGATCAAGATCTACCTGTTCGATGATCCATTGTCGAAATAGATCAATTCTCTTCAAACCAGATTTTTCACTACGACACACGAGCCACCAGTCACCGTTCGCAACTACGTGTTTATCAGGAAACAGATCAACAAGAACACCTGCCTGAATGTCCCGGGCGACATAGGGATTCATCCCCAGAGCCACTCCCTGACCTTGTGCTGCGGTGCTGATTGAGAGTTCATAGGAATCGAACTGCAGCCCATCATCCGGATTAATCAGCTTGTCGAGATTTTGAGCCGTGAGCCAGTCACGCCAATCCCTGGCTGATGGGTATACCTGGAGCAGAGTTTGATTGGCAAGATCTTCGGGAGTTCGAATTGGGTTTTTTTTGTTCAACATGCTTGGACTTGCCACAGGAAAAAGCTCAGTGGAAAACAGATGATCATAGTGGAGCGCTGCATTGTCCGGCTTTCCAATCATAACGCAAAGATCGACGTCTTCCTGCTCAAAGTTAACCTCAGCCTGAGATGTCTGCAATCTCACCTGGATATCTGGATTCGCAGCCTGGAATGAGGGGAGGCGTGGAATCAGCCATCGAATCGCAAATATTGAATAAAGTTGAATTGTGATTGCACTCGGTCCGTAGGGCGTCATGACGGAAGCCGTTCCTTCTGCGATCTGATCGAAGGCATGTCTGAGAATCGGATAATAAGTTCTGCCAGCCTTGGTCAGATCGACTGATCTTGCCTGTCGGGTAAAGAGGCGTGTGCCCAGATAGTCTTCCAGCAGCTTTACCTGATGGCTGATCGCAGAATGGGAGACGCAAAGTTCTTCTGCCGCCTGTCGAAAACTCTTGTGTCTGGCAGCAGCCTCGAAACTTCTGAGTGCATTTAGGGGTGGCAGTTTCTGTCGCATTGGTTAGATTCGTTCATGACTTCGAGTTTAACACTTGCTTCTTGTACACCTGTGAGTAGTAAAATACTTGTACAGCGTAAATCGGATAGCGATAAGTTGAATTGATTTGATTTGGTTGAATATAACTAAACTGTCGATCTAATTACATCGTTTGTTGAAGAATATGGAAGGCAGTAGTGTTCTCTAAAAAGCCGTCTCACTGTTCGTCATGAATACGACATCTACTCAACTGCAAGACAGGATAGCACTGGTGACCGCGGGTGCCTCAGGCATTGGTCGGGTGATTGCAGATCAGCTTTATGACCAGGGTGCAACTGTTTACATTTGCGATATTTCACCGGATGCACTTGGTGCCGTCAGTGAAGATGAGCGGATGAGATGCCACCAGGTGGATGTTTCAGATGTAGTTCAAGTCGCGAAGTTACTGGAGACCATTGAGAAGGAACAGGGTCGACTCGATATACTGATAAATAACGCGGGAATTGCAGGGCCAACGGCAGGGGTTGAGGATGTTTCTGTTGAGGACTGGCGTGCGACTCTGGCAGTTGATCTCGATGGTGTTTTCTATGTCACCAAATATGCCACGCCGTTGCTCAAGAAATCGACTAGTAGTGCAATTGTCAATATGTCATCCAATGCTGCGTTCAGTGGCTGTCCACTTCGATCACCCTATTCAGCAGCCAAGTGGGCAATCGTTGGATTGACGAAAACCTGGGCGATGGAATTAGGTGGCGACCAGATAAGAGTGAACGCCTTGTGCCCGGGTTCAGTCGAAGGTGCCAGAATTGATCGCGTGATGGCAAATGATGCGAAAGAACGGGGTGTTGATCAGGCCGAGATTCGCAGGATCTATGAAAGCCAGAGTTCCCTCAAACGATTTGTCGAAGCGAAAGATATTGCCAGTATGGTCCTGTTCCTGGTATCAGACTCGGGGCGCTATATTTCAGGACAGGCGATTGGAATCGACGGTCACACGGAAAGCCTGGCCTCTTTGAGCTAGACAATGGTCGACAGTGCATCCAACACGGCATTCGGTTGCTCTGACAACATCGAATGCCCACAGGGATTAAGGCGCACAATTCGGCAGTCCGGTATTCTGGATGCAACCTGTTCAGCACTGACTGGTGCTGTCATCAGATCCTGGGTGCCGATGATAACGAGTGTCTCTGACTTGATATCGGCAGCCAGTTCGGCACCGTTGACGAATTCATTACAGGCGTTCAGGTCAGTAAAAAAAACATCCTCTCTTGCCTTCTCGAGTAAACGTTGCCAGGACATGGTCATGCTGACACCGGGATTCTCATTACCACCCATTTTCCCAAAACTGCTGTGACTCCAGGTATTGGCCATATCGATCGCGTCATGATGATTGTCCCTGGCGGCATCCAGCAATTGGTCGGTTACAGGCATTGGGGTTGACGTACCAAGGAGTGCAACCGCCCGTGTCTTGTCGGGGTAACGTGATGCAAAGTTGAGTGCGACCAGTGAACCCATGCTGTGTCCCACAATTGCACCGGGACCGATATTGAGAGTCTCCATCGCGTCGCTGACCCAGTCGGCAATGGTCTCGATGCTGGCTAAGGCTTTACCGTCAGAACGACCGTGTCCGGGATAATCGAACGCGAATACGTTGTAGCCATGGCGCGCAAAATACCGTGAAGGTAATACGAATACGCTGTGGTCCATACCTGCACCATGTAGAAAGACAACATTTGGCTGAGAGTCTTTGATTCGACCTGTACCGATGCTATAGAAAGTTTTCTCACCTCTGACTTCACAATACATATCGATTAACCTCGTTTCTTTTTTGGTTGCGAAGCACGCAGGCCGCGGCGTAGATCAGCTGTTAGATCCTTTGGATCCTCCAATCCGATAGACAGGCGAATCAGACCTTCAGAAATACCTGCTGACTCAAGTGCCTGAGCATCCATGCGATGATGAGTCGTACTCGCTGGATGTATGACGAGGGATTTGGCATCACCGACATTGGCCAGATGTGAAAACACCTCAAGGTTTTCAATCAGTTTGATACCAGCCTCCCGACCCCCTTTGACGCCGAAGCTAAATACGGCACTGCAGCCCTTTGGCATGATCTGGTTCGCCAATTCATGATCGGGATGATCAGGAAGCAGTGGATGATTGACCCACTCGACCTGCTCCTGTTCTACGAGGAATTCAACCACGGCTTTAGTATTTTCAATATGCCTTTGCATGCGAAGTGGCAAGGTCTCCATGCCTTGCAGGATGTGAAAGGCGGTAGTTGGGCTCATGCAGGCACCAAAATCTCGAAGCCCCTCTTTACGAGCCCTGGTGATAAACGCCGCCGGGCCAAACTCTTCTGCGAAGTTAAGATGATGAAAGCCATCGTAAGGTTCGGTCAGGGTTGGAAATTTACCAGATGCCTCCCAGTCGAATGTACCTCCATCAACAAGCAGACCGCCGATAACAATGCCATGACCGGAAAGAAATTTGGTAGCGGAGTGCATGACAAGGTCTGCGCCAAAATCGATGGGCCGACACAGGTAAGGGGTTGCAAATGTGGCATCCACCATGAGTGGCAGCCCTGCCTCGTGGGCGATGTCTGCGATAACCGGTACATTCAGTACTTCTAATCCGGGATTGCCGACAATTTCGGAAAAAACCAGACGCGTATTGGGTTGGATCGCGGCCCTGAATGCGTCAGGGTCTCTAGGATTGACGAATGTCGTGTCTATGCCGAATCTCTTCAGCGTATAGTCCAGCAGATTATGTGAGCCACCGTAGATACTTCGAGAGGAAACAATATGATCACCGGCACTTAGAATGGTCACGATGGCGAGATGCATTGCTGCCTGACCACTGGCTGTCGCGATCGCACCGACCCCATTGTCCAGCGTCGCGATTCTCTCTTCCAGGACCGCGTTGGTAGGATTCGATAAACGGGAATAAACGTGACCAGCACGTTCGATGTTGAATAAACCCACGGCGTAATCAGTATCCTTAAAGACGAAGGAAGCTGATTGGTAAATGGGAGTTGCGCGGGCACCGGTGGTTGGGTCAGGTTGCTGTCCTGCATGGAGACTTAAGGTATCAAAACTAAGTGTTGGTGGCTTCGCCATCTACGGCTCCATTAATCTGAATAATTGAAAGAGGCTAATGGTATGTCAAAGCTGATGTTTGTTGATACCTCAATATTTGACTGTATGGCCATGAAACTTTCTCAACCCAGGGTTTGAAATGCTCACCTGACAGGCACATATTTATTTTTGACGTCGGTGACAAGATATGAAAATCTGCTTGTTTCAGATACTGACGCAGGATTCAGATGAACCAGAATGAAATAACGGTACTCGATGCCGGTATGGGTAAAACATTGTCGATGCGCGGGGTCGATATCCCCGGGACCATCTGGTCGGCGAATGCGCTCATCGTTGCAGCGGATGTGGTCGTGGATGTACACAAGGAGAACATCGCAGCGGGCGCGAGAGTTATCACGACGAACAGCTACGGTATTATTCGATCTGATCTGGCAAAGGAAAATATAGAGGATCAGTTCGAGGCGCTGAACCAGTCTGCAGGAGAATTGGCAAAGCGCGCGGTTCAGGAAAGTCGAGAAAACAGTGTCGAAATTGCAGGCAGTTTGCCACCCTTGAATGGAAGCTATCGTCCAGACCTTGTGCTGGATCGAAAGCTGATGGATGAGCTATATCAGGAACAGGCTAAACTGTTGGCGCCCTATGTTGATCTGTTTATCTGTGAAACCATGTCAACGATTGAGGAGGCGAGTGCTGCTGCTAATGCAGCAAAAGAAACTGGTTTGCCTGTACTCATTGCATTGACGTTGGATGATGACCGAAAAGGCTGTCTCAGGAGCGGTGAGCGAGTAGAAGATGCAGTTGATCAGCTCTGCGTTGTTGATCCCATCGGCATACTAGCCAACTGCTGTCTCCCGGAGAGAATCACCGATGCCATGCCGCTGCTCTCTATGTCTGGATTGGCGTTTAGAGGGGGTTATGCCAATGCTTTTAGTCGCGTACCCAGGGACTTCGAGTTAGATGGTGTGAAAGAGAGTGATCGAAAGCTACCATTGCGAGATGATCTTGAGCCCGATCTCTATGCGCGATTCGTTGAGGAATGGCTTGATCAGGGAGCAAATATCGTTGGTGGTTGTTGTGGCACGACCGCGAAACATACTCAGGCCATTACTGGGTTGTTGGCGTCTCGGGCATGTGCATGAGGGGATGCCTGATACTACCAGATAGAAACTCGCTCCTCTGGCGGAAGATAGAGCGCGTCCTCTTCTGTCACATCAAATGCGGAATACCACTCGACAACATTGCGCACCACGCCATTTACTCTAAAGTAGGGTGGTGAGTGCGGGTCAGATTTGAGGCGCTGTACCAGCGCTTCTTCACGCTGCTTTGATCGCCAGCTTTGTGCGTATGCGAGAAAGAAACGCTGATCTCCGGTCAGACCCTCAAGAATCGGTGCTTCTTTCCCCTGCAGAGAAAGTTTGTAGGCACGATATGCTACAACCAGCCCACCCAGATCGCCGATATTTTCACCCATGGTGAACTTACCGTCGATAAATGTACCAGGTACCGCTTCGTACTGGCTGAACTGATCACCCAATCTTCCGGTTAGAGACTCGAATGCCACTCGATCTTCCTGCGTCCACCAGTTTCTCTTGACCCCTTTTGCATCTGATTTCGAACCCTGATCGTCGAATCCATGGCCCATTTCATGGCCTATGGTTGCACCGATGGCGCCGTAATTCACGGCATCATCAGCATTTGGATCGAAAAATGGTGGTTCCAAAATTGCTGCCGGAAACACGATTTCGTTAAAGGGGGGCATATAGTATGCGTTGACAGTCTGTGGTGTCATAAACCATTCTTCTCGATCGGTTGGTTTATTGATTCTTGCCACATCGTAGTCTTCGAAGAACTTGCGAATTGCACGAGTGTTCCCAAAAAGATCACCCTTGTGTATCTGGATAGAGTCAAGATCCTGCCATTGATCGGGGTAACCGATCTTGGCTCTGAATGCGGCGAGTTTTGCACGAGCCTCGATCTTGGTCTCATCGCTCATCCATTCGAGTGCATCGATGCGTTCCCCATACGCGCTACGAAGGTTCTCAACCAGTGTCTGCATCTGTAGTTTGGAGGATTCAGGGAAGTACCGTTTCACGTAAATCTGACCAAGCGCTTCACCAAGCCCATTCTTGGCACCGACTCTGGAGACGCCTCGTTTCCATCTGCCCAGTTGCTTCTCCTGACCGCGAAGGACTTCGCCCCAGAACCTGAAGTTAGCATCATCGAATGCTTCTGATAGCGTGCTGGCGTTGTTCGAGGTCATATGATATGTGAGGTAGACCTGCCAGGTTTCGAGTGGGGTTGTGTTAACGAGTTCAATGAGCTGCGTGATGACATCAGGATGAGAGACGTTTAATTCAGTAAGGTCAGAATAAGTACCTGATCTGAGGAATAAATCCCAGTCGAATCCAGGATAACAATCCTTTAACTCATTGACCGTCATCGGATTATGAGTCTTATCGCGATCACGGCGATCAGCTCGAACCCACTGATGTTCAGCAATTCTGGTTTCGAGTGCCAGGATTTCTTCTGCCCCCTTCTTTGAATCCTCATAGCCGGTCAGTGAAAGCATTTCTGCGATATGTTCAAGATAGGACTCGCGAATATCCTTAAATCGTTTGGAATCTTCCAGGTAGTAATCACGATCGGGAAGACCTATCCCCCCGAGGCTGATGTTGGCGATGTATTGATCCGGATTCTCGGGATTAACTCTGATGCTGTGTATGATCGGACTCATTCCATTGACGTAATGCAGCCGACCAAACTCGGCAGTTAAGTCTGAGACATCCTCCAGGTTTCTGATTCTGTCCAGATCAGGTTTCAGTGGTGATACACCTTTCTGATTGAGGGCGTCTGTGTCCATCCAGCTCACGTAATAGTCACCCACCTTCTGTTCTGTTGATCCATGGGTTCCGCTCTTTGCTGAGAGTTCTTCAATGATACTAAGGACTCGCTCCTGGGCACGTTCATGCACGATCAGGCTCATGCTGGTACTGGTTCGGTCCGCCGGGATTTCATTTTCGTCGAGCCAGGTACCGTTTGCATATCGAAAAAAGTCGCTTCCTGGCCTGATGGTTTTGTCTCTTGCAGCGAGGTCGATACCAAAACTACCAAAGGTCTGGTCAGTAGAAGGTGCGGATACCTCGACCACGGACGCAGCATCAGGGATCTCCGATTTCTGTTGGCTGTTATCTCCGCAGGATGCCAGCAGCAACAATAATGGCAGGAGTGAAAATTTGGATATGGACATTCTTTTTCTTCTGGACTAGCAATCTGAACCAAGTTTATTTCGAGCAGTTGAATCAAGTTCTTCACCCTGAAGAAGTTGCTTGTAGGCCTGGCAGTGTTCTTGTGGGGTTTTGAAGCTGGTGTCGGTCAAGAGTTGTTCCTTGAGTTGGGCCATTGAAACCTGTTCTGAACTCATGCGGATTCCCTGGTCTCTTTCAGTATCGAGAATTATGATGCGGTCAGCATCGGGATTGTTGTTCTGCCAGGGTGTCCACTCAACTTCCCTGCCATCGCGTCCCTTGCCGGGATTGCCGTTGTAGGCGAATTCGGTCCAATAAGACATCATACTCTTCGATAACTTGTCCCTATGAGGGATACTCTCCTCATCAAACATATCGAAACCAAATCCACCGTCGAAATTTCCGAATACAAATCCAATTTCCAGACCATGGGCTGCACCCAATGCTTCACCGAAATCGAATCCCATAACAGATTTCTGCTCATCCCAGTCAAAGCGATAGGCGAAAACAGATCGACCTTGTGCACTCGTTAGATTCCGAGCGATTTCATCGACTCCTCTGGCTTTCCACGTGTTGGAGCCATAGTAGCTGTTTCGATTGTATGCTTCAGAATCCTTTAAAGAATAGGGAATACCAAAGATGGTGTTCATGCTATCCGGTGACATCATCATGAATAACTTAACTTCATCTCGATTGGTGCCGATCATCACCGGTGTCACATTATAGTTGCTGGAGTCTGAGAACAGGTCTGCAGAAGTGATGCCTTCAGGTAGAACGTGACCATCACCGAAGACCGCTGGCGCATTTAACATACCAAGCTGACCCTCATAGGTGTTCAGGATGTCCGCGGTTGATTTCCCGTATAAATACCCCCTCAGATCGCTTTTACCCATTTCGTCCTGCTGCATTTTTGCAGCATCCCGATGGGCAGCTCTTCCATCGGCAATCAGCATTTTGTTGACCACTTCTCTTGAGCTGAATGCGTGTCCCGGTTCGTCCGGATCATCTGAATAGTTTTCCGCAGCACCGAAGGAACTGACAAACAGGCCACCGCTTTCAACGATTGCTCTGTGGTACAAACCAGCCGCGAGGGGAGATGCCATCATTGTCAGGACATCAACTCCACCGGCAGATTCTCCGAATATTGTGACATTGTTACTGTCACCGCCGAACTGATGGATATTCCGCCGGACCCAACCCAGCGCAGCGATGATGTCGAGTGTGCCATAGTTTCCGGAATTGTCTTCAGGGCTCTGGGTTTCTGTTCGCAATGCCGGGTGTGTGAACCAGCCGAAAGGACCAAGGCGATAGTTAATGCTGACAAAAATGACGCCATGGCCAGTGGCCAGATTGGCGCCATCGTAATTTGCAGAACCGCCATGACCAATGCTGTTGCCTCCACCATGAATCCAGAACATGACCGGAAGAGACCCGGGTTCAGCAGTCGCCGGTGCCCAGATATTGAGGAACAGGCAGTCTTCGCTACCGTCTACCTTGCCAAAATCCTCCGCTTTCGCCCCGCTTAGCGTGCCGCCAAATTGTGCACAGACTTCACCAATCCGAGTCGCTTCCAGTTCATCCTGCCAGGCATCAGCGGGCAGTGGTGCTCGCCAGCGAAGATCACCTGTCGGTGGTTTTGCGAAGGGAATACCTAGCCAGGTCAGGCTGTCCTGCCTGCCTCTAAAACCAATTACCTCGCCACTATCTGTAGTACGTTTGGTACTGGCATCCACAGTTGGAGTTGGGGTCTCAGGCGTCGCTGAATCCTCCCCCGAGGAAAGGAAAAAGGCGATACCAATGACTAGGATAATACTGGCAATCACCGCAAGTTTCTTCATGGCGTGGATTCGCTTTGGAATAAAAAGAGTATTAATGTACGTTGATGTGGCGGCGAAATCAAAACTCTGATCGATCATGGCTGTGGGCACTATGGTTGATCATCGCTTTGGGTGGGATCATCTGCGCTACCTGGTGGTTTAGTCCGGCAATGATCGAATACCTCCTCAAGGTCAAGCTCGAAGAAAACAGCCTGCGTTTGTCGAATGTCATGATCACTCGGCCGACAGGTTGGGTACTTAGGATTCAGAAACTCAGTATTGCATCTGAAAATCAAATCCTCTCAGTGTCAGGCATGACAATTGAGCCTGTTACAGGTGATGGCACCAGTCTTGCCATCGTGGCGGATCGCGTTGAGTTTTCAACGACAACCGATAGTAATGAATCAGCCGGTGTGGTGACATGGGCTGAATTGGTTGAGTCAATTGATCAAAATCTGACCTCGCTGCCGAATATCATTCAGATAAAAGAGCTGCGAGTTTGCACAGAAGAGTGTCTTGATCTGACGGTGGACTGGTACCGTTGGCAGGCACGCCTGTCTGTTAATGTAGTCCTTGCTGAACAGGTGGCTCTAATCTCGATTGGTCGTGAACAGTCGAAAGTTGAACTAAATGGTTTTGGCAAACAGCGGTTCTACCTTGAAGGTCAGATTAGGCATTCGGTGGATGATCGAATTCATTTCGAGGCAATGAGTCAGGTATCCGCCAGGGAGCCGCCAGTCTATGAGAAGACAGACCCGGCCATTGGCTATTCAGTAGCGTTAACTTCTTTGGGAGTAGAGGTGAAAGGTTCACTTCCTCTGGATGGGATAGTCAACAGAGAGTCAATTGAGGCTCAATTTCGGGGAAATCTGGTCGTCGCAGCAGAGCTTGATTGGGAAATTGATGTTGCGTCAGTCCGCTCGCAGGACCAAAAAAAAATTGGTCTAAAAGTGGATATTAGCAGCGGTGAAATTGTAATCGAGTTAACCGGTGCTATATCTACTGTGCTAAACAATCCGTATTTTGAGGAGACAGCTGTAACGATAGGGAAAGGAGTTCGATGCCTGACTCAATACAGTTTCCTGAAGCTGGACTGCACAAGTCCTAATATCGAATTGAGTGGTGTCTATGAGGATTTTGAATTAGTCGGTGTTCTGGCGGGAATGCAAATGGTCATGGGCGAAGGTTGGAGAATCAGTTCATCTGGCACAGTAAATATTGCGCGCGACAGCAATCCGGTAGCAACCATTGAGTGGGATTTGCAGGGTGATGATCAACAGGTGCAAGCCTACTCGGAAACTGTATCCTTAATAGGTGTCCGGAATATTGTGCTTGAATTGCAGCACAACCTGACGGATCAAAAAGGGCAACTCAACTTCAGTTTTCAGCAGCCCGCAGATGAGCTGATCGGAGTTAGCCAGTTTTTTGAGATTTCGGATCTGGAAATTTTCGCTGGTGAGATTGATCTGAAAGGAGTGACTTCCTGGGATGTCTCTAAAGAGGAAATCGAGTTTCATTCATCGATCGTGATGAGTGATCTCGGCTTGGGTTATCAGGGCTACCGGCTCTCTGATGGTCATCTTGACCTGGATTTGAACGGATGGCCAGGAATCCAATCAGTATCTTCGATCTTTTCTCTCAAGCAGTTTGATATTGGCGTGCCAGCTGAGAATATTGAGATGAGAGTTGATTTGATGCTCGAACCCTTGAAACAGCGCTACATGATAAAGGGTCGTTATCTGAAAGCAGCTCTATTGGGGGGTGAGATAATGAGCCGGGACTTTCAATACGAGGCGACCAGCGGTACCGGGTACGTGAATCTGGAGCTTGAAGAGCTGGCGCTTGATCAGATCCTGGCTCTTGAACAGGAAGACTTTGAAAGTACGGGCAGCATTAGTGGTTCAGTTCCTGTTCAGATCAATAAGGGTAAGGTGAGTGTAACAAATGGGATGGCCTCAGCAGTGGCACCCGGTGGGGTAATTCGATACAAGCCCAGTGAATCTGTGCTGGGATTTGTCGCTGAAAATGATGCCCTGAAGATAGTGGTGGATGCGATGTCTGACTTTCAATATTATAGTCTGGAGGCAGTATTGGAGTATTCACCAGAGGGTGATCTAGTGGCCATTACCGGGCTCAAGGGCAGCAATCCCGGTTATGAAAATGGTCGCGACGTTCACCTCAATGTCCGGCTGGAGGAAAATCTCAAAACATTGCTACAAAGTCTGTTGTTCAGTGATGAAGTGGCGGACCAAATTGAAAAGAAAACTGAAAACGGGGTTCAGTGATGAACAGACTTTTTCCTATAGGACTACTTGTGATTGCTTTGATTGGTTGTACGCCCACGATAAGGGTGGAAGCGCCGTCTGAACCAATCGAGATCAATCTCAATGTCAAAATCGAGCACGAAATACGAGTCAGGGTGGATAAGGATCTAGATGAGTTGTTCGAAGAAGAATCAGATATATTTTAGGAGTTAATTTAATGCGTAAACTAGCTACTAGTGCAATGTTGCTCATAGCGATAATCAGTATGCCGTTACAGGCAAGCCCATTGGATGATGCCCGGAATTCAGGGCAGGTCGTAGAGTTGGCTAACGGCTACGTAAAGGCGAAGGGAGATGTACCAGCCAATATCCGTTCCCTGGTTGCGGATGTGAATAAACGCCGAAAAACCGCTTATACAAAAATTGCGAAGCGGAATGGGATCTCGGTCGATCAGGTTGCTGCTGAGAGTTATGTGAAGAGGAAGAAGAAAACTAAGAGGATGTGATTGGGTTAGGGCTCGGTTCAATAGTGCATATTACAAACATTGGTAGCGCTGACTCTTCCTTAATATGGCTTCCGTTCGGGGAAAATATATTTGTATGGGTCCCTAACCTGTATGAAGGTTGAAAAAAAGCGAATTATTAGGGGTATGAACCCCCGATCTGGTTGGGCGTATAAAGAGAGCTATCGTTCCTTTTTTAGTTTATCCAAAGCCGCTCCGACGCCGCCTAACTGTCTTGAGTCTGCTTCCCTTGGTCTTCTGCCACTGACAGCTACCATGTAGTTGGAATGGGCGGTGTGGACGGAGGTTCTGTAACCCATGGCGTCCTGGGCGCCGTTAATTGACTGCTTCAGCATTCGCAGCGTGAGTAGGTCATTTGCCGCTATTCGTTCGGCTTGTGCCCATGTTTCTTTTTCCAGGTTTTCTCCGGCTACAACGTTGTGAACCAACCCAAGTTCATAGGCCTCGTCTGCGGGTATGAATCGATTTTCAAACAGAATACCCTTGGCTTTTCGGATGCCGAGATCCCAGGGTGCCGTGAATAACTGCAGATGTGATGGCAGGAAAAGGGCGTCTTTTGACGCGATGATAAGATCCATGCAGCAGGCGATCAGGTAGCCGCCGAAGATACAGTAACCCTGAACCTGAGCTATCGTGGGCTTCTTAAGATCTCTCCACCTGAGAGAAGCATCAACAAACAGATCCCAGGTCATTTGCAGGTGACCTAATGTCCCTTCTGTATAAGGTCTTTGCTTCAGATCGGCTTGCTGTTCGGGTGTGCCCAGATCGTGCCCGGCGGAGAAATGCTCGCCAGCTCCTTGCAGTATGACCACGTGTATCGATGAATCTTTCTCGGCCTTCATAAAAGCATCGTCCATCTCCTCTATCAGAATCCGGGACTGGGCGTTCCTGTATCTGGGTCGATTAGTTCGCACGACAGCGATTCTCCCCTTTACCTCATATTCAATCTGTTCGTAAGCCATGGCTGTCTCTTCTCACTCCATAAAGTGTTCCAATAGTAGACCTTAGATTGATAGAAATCATGTGTACATTTAGTACAGGTGAGCTTACTCTGAGTGGAAACCAACGCGGAGTAAACAATGTCTGACAACCTACAGGTGATTCGGGATTTTATCGAGGCATGGTCCAATCTGGATGCAGATGAACTAGTGGAATATTTCACAGAAGACGGGATCTATTACAACATGCCAGCGCAACCGGTTCAGGGAAAAGAACAGCTCAAGGGATTTATTGGTGGCTTTATCAGCAACTGGACCAAGACCGATTGGGACCTGCTGAACATTGTCGGCGAAGGTGATGTTGTGTTTGCCGAGCGACTGGATCGTACGGTCGCAGGTGAGGTTAAAGTTGATCTGCCCTGTTGTGGTGTTTTTGAAATGCAGGACGGCAAGATTAAAGTCTGGAGAGACTATTTTGATATGGCGACGTTTACAAAACCGTTCTCGCAATGAGCTAATGTGTTATCCAATAATCTGCGCTGACCAAAGAATGAGTGCTAGGGGCTGAACCGATATCTCAGCTTCACTACGAAAGTATCGATGATTGGTGATGTCCAGGCATCGCGGAAGAGATTGCTGAAAGAATCATCCTGCCGGTTGGGAATGTTACTGCCTCGTGTATAAACAACAAACAGATCGGACAAGGGGGCGATCTCCCATCGGTAGCGGAGTTGGGTCGTGAGTCGGCTGATTGTAAAATCATAGGTTGGTACTGTAATGCCATCAGTTAGCTGAATAAGTGCACCATCATTTTCTGGAATCTGATAGAGGTTGTCAGCATTTGCCTGAATACCCGCCCATTGAAGCGAGAATCGAATCTGTTGTTTTGCTGTCAGGAACAGATCAGCTGCCAGGCTTGAGCTCCAGTGTTTGGCATCATAGGCACCCATAGTGGTGCCGGTCAGATGAATCAACCAATTGTCTGTTCGACGATAGGTTACATCAAGGTCAAAAGAGATTCTGTCGCTGGGCTTATAGGTGATTCCCGCTTTACCAATGTAGCTTATATCACCTAGTTGTTCCGCCATGGCGCTCACGGCGAACGCTGTACTAACAACTTTGCTCGTATCCGTACCGTAGGAGAATTCTACGACGCCACCGTCTTTGGTCTTATACTCACCGTTTTCATCGCTGGTTCGATCATCCCATTGTGCTGGCCTGAACATGAGAACCGATCCCAGTTGACTTCGATTGTGGAATGTCAGTGAATTGCGATAAAACAGCGAACTCCTTACCATCCTGCCACGGGTATTGGTTTCGTGGGATACAGAGATTCCATCGCCACGTAGTCTAAATCGAGGATGTTTCGAATTTGTCTTGAAGTAGGAGTAGCGATAGGTGATTACATCGTTACGAAGGATGAATCCCAAATCATTAATATCAAGCCTGTCATCGATATAATCAAAGCTGAATCGATGCGTGCTACCCTGTTTGGGTATGTAATTGAGATCAACAAAACCTCCAGATCCATGTTGCTCATCAACATCGCTAAAAAGAAACTGTGCATCCCAGATCAGTTTGCTGTCGGTGCTGCGATAGTGCCAATCCATTCCGTGGGTAATCGCCTCATCTTCTACATGACTGGTTATGGTGGAGATTAATCCCAGGGCTTTTCGACCCTTGCCACTTGCCTCATACTGGATTCTGAACACACCAAAGTCCCGGCCCTCCTGATCAACACGAATCGGCGTACCGGCAGCCAGAGTCGGGTGGGATTCGTCGACCGTGCCGTGAAAACGGGAATCTTCCTCGAATGCTGCCATCAGGCCATAGCGAAGCTGACCCTTTTGTCCGGTCATTTTTACCGCACCTTCAAGTTCAGTGAGTTGTCCCAGCTGAACGTCTGGAATCGTTGTGTTACCTGGTATTGATGGAGTTCGGGCTGGTCCGCCGATGCGTCGGGTATTGACCAGTGTGGTCGGCGGTAGGAAGAAAGTGTTTGGCAATGACCGAGCACCGGTACCCGTGGATGATATTCTACTTTGGGAACGAGGTGAGGTGACAAACACTTCTGTGCCTTCCAGGAAGAATAGTCTTTTCTCCGGGAAATAGGTTTCAAATGATGTCAGATTGACCACGACATCATCAGATTCCACCGCACCAAAATCAGGATTGAGTGTAGTCGAAAGCTGGAGATTAGTTGAAGGACGCCAGAAAATGTCAGCTCCGATTCGATATTTGTTTGTTGCTTCAATTCGATCATAGGTCATTGCTGAGAAAGGGTAGAAAGCCAACTGTGGTCTTGGCACAACATCATTTAGTTGGATTGGTTGCAAGCTAGACATAAACGTAGGTTTACTCGTGGGGAGAGCAGGCCACTGCCAGCTTTCATCAAGATGAGCGACTCTTCTGGAAACTGCGAAAGCCATTTTACGATCATCAAATCCATCGGGCATTGACATCATCGACCAGGGTAAAAACATCTCTGTTGAATATCCGAATTCAGTTTTGGCCGCTGCTCCTTGCCAGGGGCCATCCCATAGATTGCTAAATTGCCTTTCAGGCAAAAAAGTACCATCCAGAAGGCTACCCCCAAGGTTTACGCCGAAGAAGAAACCGTACTGACCTTTGCCTGATGTATCCAGATAGAATTCGGTGCCATCACGGTTAATGTTTTTGTCTCGAGAGCTGAGCCTGGCAATAAGCGTGTCTTGTGGCTGACTTGCCCGAATACCGACATACAGGCCGTCATTGGTGTAAAAAAGGTGGGTCATGGTTGGATGCGCAGAACGGATCAAAACATCCGGTTGCACCACGGTCATATTGTCGTAGCCTTGTGTCTGGTTCCAGATAGCTTCGTTGAGATGGCCATCGATGCGTATGTTGACAGATTTATAAGAAGGAATGACTATGGGCTGCAGGGTTGCATCGATTCCGCCAACAAATTGTGCAAGTGGCTGCTTCCCTTCGCCGTGCTCCGCTGAAACATTGGGTGACAGGAGCACCAGAACAGTCAAAACGGTCCGGTTGAGTTTGGTCCAGGATTCAGGTCTGCAGATGTTATTCATATTCGTTTGCTTCCCCCAGAGAAGTACAACCTAAGAACGAAGCTCAATTTCCCTCGCGAGTACTCGCCGACTCCAGGTGACAGCAATGACTCCCATGATGACATTGGCAATTGCAGTCGCCGCAAAAATACCAATATAACCCCAATAGATGTTTAGCAGCGCTGCCAGTGGAAGGTGGATAATTACCATTCTTAAGACGGCCATTATGGTTGTCGGCAAAGGTTTACCCAGCGCGACAAACAGGGAACCTGAAATCATACCAACTCCCAGAACACCAAATGTGATGGGCGTAATCAACAAGTACCAACCGGCCGACTCAACCAACAATGGATCATCATTAATCAGCGCGACAATTTCATCACCCAATGGTGCCAGAAGCGCGCAACACAGCAAGCCCCAGCCAATACAGAACTTGTAGGCGATCGACAGACTCTGGTATACCCGTTCGATATTTCTCGCTCCCCAGTTCTGTCCAACGAATGGGCCGACGCTGGATGAAAGTGACATAAGAATCATAAGGGCCAGCATTTCGAATCGAGAAGTGATACCGAACCCGGCGACGACTTCTGAGCCATGCTCGGATAGAAGCCATAGAATTATGCCCATACTCACGGGTCCGATTAAGCTGTTCAGCATCGAAGGTATGCCGATGTACAGAATCTCCCTGCTGGATCGCATAAATCCCACTACTGCTCTTTGATTAATTACCAGCAGGTCTTCTTGCTTGATCAGGATCCAGAACATGCCACCTGTTCGCACAAGTCCGGTTGCAATACTCGCCCATGCAGAACCAACGAAACCAAGTTCCGGGTGTCCCAGCAAACCAAAAATCATGATGGGGGCAACAACGATCTGCAGCCCAGAACTGCCTGTCATAATCATACCCGGCAGCTTTGCGTTACCGACCGCGCGCAATATTGTAGTCACCAGCATTGGCCAGGTGAATAGTGCCAGCCCCAGAATCCAGATATCAGTGTACTCCTTGATCAGTTGCAGGATGTGATCCTCAGCGCCCATGATCTCGAACAGGTCCTGTTTGTAGAGATAGCCTGTTACAACCAGCAAAGACACCAGTAATGTTGTTAGAATCAGAGCATGAGTAGCCAGCTGTCTGACTCTCTGACGATCGCCAGCACCCTGAGCACGTGCAATTATTGATGAGGCGCCTGTACCAATACCCATTGACAGGCTGGACAGACCCATGATGAGAGGGAAGGTGAAACTGTAGGCCGCAAGTTCATTAGCACCTAGAACACCGATGTAAATTGTTTCTATCATCGACGCGATAATCATCGATGAAATCCCAAAGAACATGGGGATGGTCATGCGAATCAGATGACTTTGGATTGGCCCCTGAGTCAGATCTTGAATGTTTGGCGTGGCTGCTTTTGTCATGGCTGACATCCAGCCATGATTTCACTTACCGATAAGTGCGTCTAGTTCTATTCATAACTTGAATGGCATGTCTGTCTTATTGTCCAGGAACAGATCCTGATCGTGCGATAGTACGATAGTACTTCCCACAGATCTTAATAGGATTTACTCGTCAGCCACCTTTGCGCGTAACAATAACGGTCGCGCGCTGACCAGAAAAAGTACTGCCGAAAACCCGGCAGCGATAAACATCATACACATCACCATTAACTGATATCGGGCAGCGATAAAGGGTGAGACCCCGGACAGGATCTGCCCGGTCATCATGCCCGGCAGAGACACCAGTCCCACTGCAAAAAGCGAATTGGTGATCGGAATCAGAGCAGCATTCAACGCGACCGCTTTGGCTTCGATGTAACTTACACCACGTTCCATTTCTGAGCCGATTCGCTCTGCAGCCAGACTGATACTGTTCATTGACGCTGCAAAAATCATCCCGGCAAGGGGCACCACTTGTTGAGGTGAATACCAGGTTTGTATCGAAAGTACCAGTTGAGTAACAAGAATCAGCGTACAACCTCCGGCTACTGTAATCGAAAAGACAGCGTAGACATAAAGTTCCAGTCGTCTGTCAGCAACGTTCCCAAGCGCTATCCAGCTTGCAGCCATAATCATGACTATCAATACCATTCCGATTATCCAGCCATTGTTTGCTTCGAATATGAATGTGAGTAAGTAGCCGATGAACAGGAGTTGAATCACCATTCGGAGTACACCGTAGGAAACGTACTTTGAATCAAGTGACCACCGATGCAGAATGAATATCAGAGCAAAGACTGGAATGAGTGTGAGAGACAGATTGAGGAGCGGGATGGTTGCGACAGAGCTGGACATTCGGTTTACCAATGTGCGTGTTTCGATATTCTCGCATAGTCGTATCTTTGATAGTAAATTGACTTGCTGAGAGTGGCCAGGTACTAACAGTCAAAACAGATTTGCTCGGAGAAATCCCAACCCACAGACTGTTCGTCAGACGTCTGACTTGTATTGAGTGAGCTTCACAGGCGACGATTCTATAAGGAGACGATGATGGATTTTTCGAGGTTGGAATTGATCTGGCCCCTGGTGGATGAGTTCCAGGCATCAGTTGTGGCGGATTCCTATCAGGAAAATGTGTTTCGAATTGAAGCAGCTGAGACCTACTTTCTAAAGCCAAGAACTCTGTCGACTCGATAATGATAGAAATCCTGATTCTAAGGGCGTGTCAGTTTTCTTTTTCTCAATGATGAGTTGTCAGGTATAGTCGATTTCGATCAGGTAAACAAAGGACCAAGAGCATTTGACCTTTGCTACTGCGCGACATCGATATTGTATTCGTTCTATCCGGAGTGAGCAGAAGCATGGTTTGAAGTTGTCGCGGGAATCGTCAGTGGCTACACAGAAGTCATCCCGTCACTGGAAGACGAAATCAAGAGCCTTCCGCTGGTGATGATGTCGGTTCAGATGGTGTTCATGCTGTGATCAGACAACCAAAAGATTATTCAACACAATGAATTGATGTTGAATTGGCTATACCAGCATCAGGATCAGATAAGCAGTATTAGTAGTCAGTCTTCGTTCTGACTCGCAACCTTGGCAGTGAGCAGTCTGTTTTCTCTTCACTTATACCTGCAGAGCCATCCCGTCCCGACCAGGATCTGCGCCGCCGTCCCATCCCTCATCTGTCAGTCTGATCGCATGGACACCGGAGAAATGGTAAGACAGGTGTGTTCTACGGGTGGTGTAATCGAGTGCCTGTAATCCTGCTTCTGTAAACTTTGGAATTCGATTAGTGATATCGATGACATCTGAAGTCACACAAAATCTGGGGGCAGACACAGCTTCCTGGGCGTTCATTCCAAAAACCAGTACATTCAAAATTCCCTGCAGTATACCCATGGTGATATAAGTGCCACCGGGTGCACCAATGACGAGAAATGGCTTCTTGTCTTTGAACACGATGGTCGGGGACATGGCTGTGAATCGTGATTTTCCCGGTGCCAGAGAGTCGACGCGACCCGGTCTTGGGTCAAAAACATTCATACAGCCGTTGTACATGAATCCAAGCCCCTCGGTTACTACGCCAGAAGGATTGCCCAGTGAATGTGTCATCGAAACGCAGTTCCCGTGCTCATCAACAGTACAGACATGGGTGGTATCCTTGTTATCTGCACCACGGTTGAGACGCGGAACGTGAGTCTTCTCGCCACTTTTAATCTTGTCAGCCATTGACCGCGCATAATCCTCGCTGAGCAGATTCACAAGTGGTATATCAGTAAATCTGGGATCACCCATGTGTTGATCTTTGTCGACTGTTGCAATCTTCATTGCCTCTGCAACCGTCTGAATGTATTCAACACCGTTGTGTTTCATGGCTTTAAGATCGAAATTTGAAAGGATATTCAACATTTCCAGTACCATGGCACCGCCGCCTGGTGGTTGATTGGTGGCAATGTCATATCCTGCGAAACTGCCCCAGAGTGGATCCGGGGTTTCAGTCTTGAACTCTCTCAGATCGTCGATTGTGAGTAGTGCCTGGTGCGTTCTCATATCTGCTGCGATTTCGGCGGCAATTTCTCCCTGGTAGAAGTCTGAAACACCATTGTCAGCAATCCGCTGATAAGTGCGGCCCATGTCCGGGTTTCGAAATATCTCACCGGCTCTGTAAAGAGTGCCGTCTTCTTTTGTATATATGCCGGCTGTCGCTGGTATATGACGTAGTCTTTCAATATGGGGGATACGACCCGCTGATTCAGTCAGGTTCCAGTAACCTGCCACGTGATTTCGGACCGCAAATCCATTCTCACAATAACTAATAGCGGTTGGCAGCAGATCTGACAAGGCCAGATTTCCGTGGATCTGCAACGCCTGGTCGAAGGCCTTGATGGATCCCGGTGAAGTAATTGACTGATACCCTAATTCGTTAACACCGCCTTCAAGAATGAAACCAAACCCGTCTTCTGTCTCTGCGACGACGATGTCTTGCCACATATCGGGTCTGGTCGCCAGTGGCGCTCGACCGTGAAAGTCGATGAAATAATGTTTGTTCTCTGCTGCAAGGTACAAATGCATAGATCCAAAACCGGCAATGCCGCACATTTGCGGATCGACCGCGGTTTGTACCAGTGCGCAGGCAATTGCTGCATCTACGGCATTGCCGCCATTCATTAGTGTTACAGCCCCGGCCTCAACCGCTTCCGGTTGTGGGGCAGAAACCATTCCGTGGGTCATGGTGAATTTCGTCAGTGTGAGGTCACCCTAGTCTATGCTGGCTGCCTTGGTTTCACTACCCTGTTCTGCCAGGGCAGACAGGCCGCCTATGGCGCCGAGGTTCATGGATTCCAGCGCCGAGCTGGGAACGATGATCAACGAACCCTTCTCCTTCAATCCTTCGAACAGCATATTCATACCGCGTAGTTGTAAAGCGACTGGATTGCCCAGATAACGGTTACTTGCCTCCTCAAACTTGGTGGCAATTTCTGTTTCTGCTGTAGCAAGAGTCACCCGGGCTAACCGTTCTCGTTCTGCCTGGGCTTGTTTACTCATCGCTTCGGTCAGTTCTTTAGGGAGATTGATGTCCTTGATACCGACCGACTGGCAGGTAATTCCCCAGGGATTTGTGTATCCATCTAATTGCTTCTGCAATGATCCACCTATCTTGTCGCGATTTTGCAGAAGATCAGCCAGGTCGTGTTTCCCGATGATGTCACGTAATGAGGTCTGTGCGATGTAGGAGACAGCACTGACGTAGTCTTCGACCTCCAGGGCTGCCTTTTCAGCATCCCAAACCATCCAGTAGGCTACGGCATCAACAAATACGGGAACCGTGTCCTTGGTCAGTGAGTTTTCTGCTTTGATGTCGTCAACCCGTAGGCGTTGGTCAATATACGAGTGGACCTGATCGATAATCGGGATAATGAAAAACAGTCCAGGGCCTTTGGCGCCGATGTACTTTCCCAATCGCAGTACGATTGCTTTTTCCCATTGTTCAGCAATCTTGATTGATGCAGCAACAAAAAAAATCAGGATCGCTAGAAGCCAAAAGGTAAGTGTGGCGTTGTATTGCAGATACACGAATCCAAAATCCACCGAAATCATGATGACCGCAAAAGCAGCAGCTACCAGGTTGGTTCTTGGGAGCTTGTTAGGGCTGAGTTTTGTCATCATGTGACTCCTGGGTATGTTTTAACTGATTGATTAGATCCGAAACGCCGAAACCATAGGCAGCCGCTGTATTCAGAAATTCGATGGTAATCTCCGCCAGTTTTGCGTCTCTTTCCTGGTCAGGAAGATCGATCGAACTGGCGGCAACAAAGGTCCCCGTGCCTTGCTGGGTGTAGAGAATCTTCTGGATTTCCAGCTCTTTGTAGGCTTTGCTGACGGTGTTGAGATTGATCTGCAAATGCACCGCAAGTGACCTCACAGTGGGAAGCTGCTCGCCTATCGACAGCTTGTCGGTGGCGATACCAAAGCGAATCTGATCGACTATCTGCCGGTAGAAAGGCATGCCGCTTTGAGTATTCAGCTGAAAACTCTTCATTTCCATTCGATATCTTTAGTCATCTGTTATTATATTAAATTAGTGTTATATAGAAATAGTACAATAGGATTATACCCTGATCATGTCAACCTTAATTCTCGGGTTTTTTCTTTTTTCCCATTGCGGCTCAGCACGAGTTGGTATTTCATAAACGCCTTGCTTAATGAAATCACATATCCTGGTGCTGTATCCAAGAAGAGAACGAAGAAATGAAGTAAAAAGAAAAGGAAGGAGAGAAGAATGGCAATTAGTCAGTGCAATATGGAAGGTACCCTGGCGGGAAAAGTCGCGGTCGTGACGGGTGCGAGTCGTGGTATTGGCGAGGCGATCTCTTATCGTCTGGCCATGGAAGGCGCAAAGGTAGTCCCCAGCGCCAGAACGGCCAAACCGGAAGATCACATGTTTGCAGGAACGATCAACGAGACGGCAGATCACATTCGTGCCTGCGGTGGTGAAGCACACGCGGTCCAGTGCAATCTTGCTTATGCCGAGGAACGCGAGAACCTGGTAAGGCAGACCGAAGCGTACTTTGGACCGGTGGATATTTTGATCAGCAATGCGGCGATTACCTATTTCATACCTATTCTGGAATTTACCAGCAAGCGTTACGATCTGATGTTTGATGTCCAGGTAAAAGCGCCACTCCATCTGGCGCAGCTGGTATTGCCATCAATGATCGAGCGCCAGTCTGGTCATATCATCAATATCTCATCTGGTGCGGCATTCCATCCCAAGACCGATCAGCCTGGCGGTGGGGGCGGAACGGTTTACGGCATGTGCAAGGCTGCGCTTGAGAGGTTTACTACCGGGTTGGCTCAGGAGCAGTATCAAAATAACATCTCTGTCAATGTGATCTCTCCTGGATTGGTTGCGACGCCGGGTGTCATTCATCATCACCTGATCAATGATCAAAGTCGCTCTAGAGTCCAGGCAGTAGAATACATAGCAGAGTCCGTATATCAACTGGCCATTGCTGACTTATCCATGTCCGGTCGCATCGATCATGCTGCACCGTTTCTGGAAGAAATGAAGATTGAACCCTCGGAAACCCTGAAGGATTTTCCTCTGGAAGGATAAGGTTGGGAATCGAGACTGATGATTAGATTTGGTACCCTTGGTGCGGCCAGGATTACATCGAGTGCCTTGATTAAACCCTGTGATGAAGCCTCAGGTGCGAGCGTTTACGTGGTTGCCGCAAGATCACGAGAGAGGGCAGAAGCCTTTGCCAGTGATTACGGTATTCCTCAAGTAGTTGAAGATTACGAGGCTGTGATTTCCCATCCAGAAGTTAATGCCGTGTACATACCTCTACCCATATCCGGACACCATGAGTGGACTATCAAGGCGTTGGAAGCCGGTAAGCACGTGCTGTGCGAAAAATCATTCGCCTCTAATGCCAGAGAAGCAGCAGAGATGCTGGCGGTGGCCGAAAAAAGCGGCCTGGTTCTGATGGATGCATTTCACTACCGCTATCATCCAATGTTTATTCGTGTGAAGGAGATATACGAATCGGGTCAGTTGGGAGAAATCCGCGAGGTGTCGTCCAGGTTTCACACACCGGTTACAGATCCCAACGATATCAGGATGAATTATGAGACTGCAGGTGGTGTGACAATGGATATTGGTTGCTATCCAGTCTCCATGGTTCGTCATATGATCGGTCTGGAACCTATTCAAGTTAAAGCCCGTGCAGAACTTGGTCCTCCCGATGTGGATACGTTCCTGGCAACTGAAATGATTTTTCAAGGTGATGTCAAAGTGACAACATCTGGTGACATGAGAGCTGATGCAACTCTTGCGGCAGATATTCTTGTGGTCGGTCAGCTCGGTAAAATGCAGGTGAATAATCCGATCGCCCCTCAGAGAGGCAACAGCCTCATTCTGGAGATTGGCGGTGAAACATCCAGAGAACAGTTTGATCGGCGACCCAGCTACAGCTATCAACTGGATGCCTTTATCGACGCGGTGGTTAACGGTACATCCACGTTCACAGACGCAAAAGATGCACTGAAACAGATGCAGTTAATTGATCGTTGTTACGAGGCTGCGGGGTTAAAATTGAGGGGATTATCCTAATGGCAGTAAGGGATTTTTTATGGAGACCTCAAAGGACAGGATTGCATGGCGACAAATCCGGTCAGGAAAATTTCAGCAATTAGCAGATCAAAAAAAGCCATCCGCCAGGCAGTACAAGGTAATACCCATCGGGTTACAAAAACAGGCGATGTTTAGAGACAGTTTTCATCCATAGATATCTGTAAAAAATGCCAGAGGATAATGCCAGTAAGACAGTTGCCATGGAAAACAGGACCTGCAAAAACATGCTCTGCAGTATGGACAGTCCGAGGTCCTGCCAGAATAGAACGATAAGAAGAAGATGGAAGTAGGCTGTCACCAGTGACTTATGCCATAGCGACTACTTTAGATTAGGCTCAAGTTTCTGAGTGCGCCGGGATGACTGCATCCTAGTCAGCCTGATGTAGAGTGTGGACAGGAATGGCTTCTGATTCTCCAAAATCCAAATTGAGCTTACAGAGGCTGGGTGGCGGTATATTCTTTTTTAAAGTGCAGAGGGACAGATGATAATCATCAGTTAACCGATACGAATAGAAAGAAGTCTGTTCGGTTTCTAGTGACTGGTCCCAGACGTTGATGCCGCTCGAAAGATCAAAGCCAAATGTCTTGAGCCCTTTTCTCAAACCCATGCCCAGCGCCTTTATATAGGCTTCTTTCAAGGTCCAGAAGTTGAAGAACATATCCCGTTTATTTATTGCTGCCTCGAGTTGTTCGCATTCAGGATCTGAAAAATATCGATTTGCAATTTTGGCAATCCGGTTTTTTCTTTTTACGTATTCGATATCCACGCCAAGCGGAAACTGATCAGAGACAGCAATCGCTATCTGTTTTTTGCTGTGTGAAAGGTTGAATTCCAATTGAGGATGGCTGCTGAGGAAGGGCTTACCCAGGCTGTGTATTCCAAAAATTAATGACCCCGGATCAGTTTTCAGATATTCGGCGAGTTTTTTTCGCAGCAGGATCCGGGAGGCGACATACAGTTTACGGACCTCATCGTGCGACGTACGAGCAGCCCGTAGTCGCTCTTCAGTGGTGAGTAGATGTTTTCCCTGATCAAGTAGCCGTTCAATACCCGGTTGATCAGTAGAAAAAAGATAGATCTTGATAGAGGATTCAGTTTTTGCGAGTTTCATGTTGAGAGCAACTCATGCACTGTTAGCCATTGCCGTGTGCGCGTTACCTGGAATATTCGATAGCCTGTTATCCACCCTGAGTTGCTTAATGCCGATTTTGTCCACCGGTTGGTCCAGCCACTCACTGTCGATCAGCGGATTTTCACTGTCAATAATGAAAATACTGGTTGAACTGTAAAAAGGTTCGTTGCAAATAGTGATATTGGACTTGTATAGTGTGTGGCATACATCCACCAGCAAAATTTTCAATCACCCGACTCCTACTCGATCGACTGGTCTAATCCGGTAATCCAAGCACTCGTTTTGCAATGATATTAAGTTGAATCTCGTTTGAGCCTGAGTAGATTGAAGCGGCTCTGCTTGAGAGAAACATGCGCAGCGATTCCTGATCCGCCGTTGAAAAACCATCGCCCTCCCAGCCCAGACCCTGACTGCCTCGAATATCTCTCGAAAGATCAGCCGCATTTTGCATGCTTCTCGAACCGTAGTATTTGAACATTGAGGTTGCGGGTCCTGGTGTCTTGGCTTCTGAAGTTTCTTCAACGGCCTTTCGCTGTGTAATTGAGTATGATCGGGCATTCATTTCATGACGGAGAATCCGCTCGCGAAAGTCGCGATCTTGAATTCGACCGTCATCCTCGCCAAGGTATTTCTTTGCGAGATCCGAGAGTTTCGGGCCGGTGGGTCGCTGTGCACCACCCGCCAAAGTAGTGATTCCTGACCGTTCGTGCTGCAGCAAACGTTTTCCCACTGTCCAGCCTCTGTTGAGTTCGCCTATAAGGTCGCGCCTTTCTGCCTTTGCATTGTCAAAAAAAGATTCACAGAATGGAGAGTTGCCGCTTATCAACTGAATGGGTTTTACGGTGACACCAGGCTGGTCCATATCCAGTAGCATGAAGCTGATCCCATCGTGTTTAGGTACGTCAGGATCAGTTCGGACAAGAATGAACATCCAGTCGGCCCACTGGGCACCAGAAGTCCAGATCTTTTGACCGTTGATGGTGAAGTGATCTCCTTCAAGTACCGCTCTGGTCTGCAGGCTAGCCAGGTCAGATCCTGCGCCCGGTTCACTGTAACCCTGGCACCAGGCAACTTCACCTCGAATAATCCTTGGGAGATGGCGTTGTTTCTGATCCTCTGTTCCAAAGTCAAGAAGCGTTGGCCCGATTAGACTTGTTCCCATCCCGACCAGAGGTGATCTTGCCTTGATGCGTCGCATCTCATCAAGCAATACAAGAAACTGATCCTTGCTGAGTCCGCCACCACCGTATTCTTTGGGCCACATGGGTGTCGTCCAGCCACGTTCTGCCATGCGATCAAGCCAAAGTTTGGCGTCCGGATTTTCAATCTTGATCTTGGTGCTGCCCGTGAGTATCTGTCCAGGACCCCTGGCACCCTCCGGACAGTTTTCAGCAAGCCAACTTCTTACTTCAGCTCGAAAATCTGCCATCTCACATCCCCTCGCTTCAATGTAGTGCTTCTACTTTATGTATTCAGACAGTGAACAGCAACCGTTGGCACTAAGTATCATCTGTCTTTTCGTGTTCGCTCTGACAGTCTAGGCAAAGGTTAGCTTCCGGGTAGGCCTTCAGGCGATTCAAACAGATGACTCCATCACAATTAGTACAGAAACCGAAGTCGTCCTGTTTTATTCGCTCAATGGCTGCAATCACCTGCTTTAGTCGATTTCTGGTCACATTCCTGTTAGCAAGCAGAATACTCTGATTGTGCATTTCATCCATTCGACTTAAGCGACCGGTGTTCTCCCTTAATGAAACAGGTTTTGCACCGGTTTCGGTCGCTATCAACAGGTCCTCCAGGCTCGTTTTCAGATCGTGCAGATCTGACTCAAGTTCAGTTAATTGTGCTGGTGAGAGTTCATCGCCCATGGGGTTATCATAACGCATCAGGGAATTAGCGGAGAGTGGGGCATGGTGAGGTTACGCCAGTCAGGCCATGAGTATGTTGAGACAATCAAGAACTACTATCGGGGATGCAGTGCGGCAGATAGTGAATTAATGATGTCTACATTTACAGATGATGTCGTTCACTATTTTGTAGACCATAGTGCCGTCAAGGGTGCTCGGGCATTGGCGAATTACTGGGCCAAAGTCGGACCCAGGACCCAGGCCGAGTGGCGGCTGGATCACGTTATCATTCAGGAGCCTGAAGCAGTAATCGAGTGGAGCATGCGCTGGACTCCTTCTGCTACCGGGAGGCCTGAACTGCTCAGGGGGAGTGAATGGTACTACTTTGTTGATGGCAGAATCGCGGAAATACGTTCATACCACAATAACTTCTATTTACAGGATGTTAAGAATCGTGAGTTGTGGGAATTTGACTATAAAGGCAGAGGGTACCACCAGCTGTGAAACTTATTCGTAGGGCTCAGTACTGACCGGAAATAGGATAAAGCACTGTGTATAGATTTGTGATAGTTTCTTAACATGGTGTGATTGCAGGGTGACTTAAATGGCCGATATTGCAGTGGCGAGCATGACCGGAGAGACAGGACGTAAACCACTGACCAAGTGGATTCTGATCTCATATGCTGCGCCAGCAACACCACTTGCATTGGCAGGACTGCCGATTGCTGTGTACTTACCGGCAGTTTACGCAGATGGTTTTGGTCTTTCGTTATTCTGGGTTGGCCTGCTGATCACGCTCTCACGGATCACTGATGTGGTCACTGATCCGATCATTGGATTTCTTTCAGATAAGTTACGAACTCGCTGGGGGCGTCGTAAACCCTTTGTATTGTTAGGCACACCGATCTATGCGGCTGGCATGTATCTGCTGTTTATTGCACCCGGTGGATTTAGTGATGTAACTGTTTTTGGATCGACATTTTCGTCAGGTTATCCGTGGATGTTCTGCATGATGGTACTGCTCTATCTGGGATCGACAATCAAAGATCTGCCCTATTCTGCCTGGGGAGCCGAACTGGCCGATAACTACAATGACCGCACATTGGTGATGAGCTGGCGAGAAGGATTCAGCGTCTCTGGTGCGCTGTTATCTGCATTTATCCCCGCTATATTGCTTTTTTGGGGTATTTCGAAACCCGTGGACGTTGTGTTCTTCCTGGTGGGTTTTATGTGTGTCGTCATGCCGATCGTGGTGGCTAATGCGCTAATTTCGGTACCCGAGTGGCCTGTTGTTGAATCACAGAATAAACGTGTGCCATTGATCGAAGGTCTCAAGGTCGTGATAAAGAATCGACCCTACGTGCTGCTTGTCGTCATATTTGCCTTCTCGAGTATGGGCGCTGCGATGACCAACAGTCTTTCTTTCTTTTTTGTTAAGCATGTACTGGTTGCGGGTGAATTGTATGGACTTTATCTTGCGCCCTATTTCCTATGTCAGATAGTGGCCATTCCTCTGTGGTTCAAACTGTCCCGAAAGATTGGCAAACATCGCGCGACGATGATTGCGATTGGCTGGTATGCATTTTGGGCCTCATGGCTGCCGCTTATCGCCATTGCCCCAAGTAGTTGGTTTACCGCTTTTGAGATTCCTCGACTTCTGTCATTCCTGCCTGCGGACACTTACCAGTCAATGGTTGAGTATTTTGAAGGAATCGATACTGGCAAGTTCTTATTCTTCCTTATCGTCATGTGTCTCAAGGGATCAGCGATTGGTGCTCTGTCTGCCCTGCCTTCGGCTATGTGTGCAGATGTCATTGATGTTGATACGGCGGAGACGGGTCAACGAAGGGCTGGCGCGTACTTCTCCATCTGGTCTATGGTTCGCAAGGGAGCCTATGCCCTGGGAGTCACAATCGGCCTTTCTCTCGTCGTTTGGTTCGGTTTTGACGCACAAGCCGACCCGCGTAACACAACCAACTCAGAGTTTTCCCTGTTAATGCTTGCCTGTGTTTATTCTGTTTTTCCGGCACTCTTCAAGTTTATCGGTGTACCGCTTTTATGGTCTTACCCTCTGACTGAAGCGAAGCTACGTGAAGTTCAGGCGAAAATTGCCGATGGGTAGATTTGTCCACAGTTTTTGAAGCAATAATACCTTGTAATCTGAAATTTGGCAGGAAAATTGATCCGTGAAAACGCGAGAAATCCATTTCAAAAAGGAGTTATATCATGGCTGATGAAAACCCGATCTTGACCGAACGTCGTGGAGATCACGACGGAATCTTATGGATAACACTCAACCGCCCGGAAAGACTCAATGCACTGACATTTCCACTGCTTGGTGAATTTAGAGAAATTCTGACCGATACCCGTGCCGATCGTTCAATTCGCTGCGTGGTGATTACCGGTGCTGGCCGTGGGTTTTGTGCTGGTATGGACATCAGCGGGACGGCTAATCCGAACCGGGAGAAACCGCCCGAAGATATCTCGATCGATGTGGAAGGGACAAGATTGAACTTCCGCTACGAGGTTGAGACCTATATAGCACTGCGTCGTTTGGAAGTGCCGGTGATCGCCTCGATCAATGGTCCCTGTGTTGGTGCTGGTTTCGATCTGGCAAGTCATTGTGACCTGGCCGTAGGATCAACGGCTGCTCGCTATCAGGTTGCCTACGTCAAACGGGGCTTGTATGCAGACCTGGGTGGATTCTGGTCTCTGCCGAAGATACTGGGTTGGCGTAAAGCAATGGAGCTGATGATGACGGGCCGATTTATGAGTGCCGAAGAGGCTCATGAATCGGGGCTGACCAATTACCTGGTGGAACCGGAAGAGTTAGAGAACAAGACCATGGATCTTGCCACGGAAATAGAGAACGGTCCGCCCATCGCACAGAAAATCGGAAAGTTGCTCGCCTACAAAACATCGACACTTGATTTCGAAAATGCCATGTTGTGGTCCGAAACCGCTATTCCTCTGGTGAGTTTGTCTGACGACAACAAAGAAGGGTTTCTCTCATTTAGAGAGAAACGCGATCCAAATTTCAGAGGGTATTGAGCAGGAAAATTGAGAATGGGTGTCAAGAAGCTTCTTGTAGCAAACCGGGGTGAAATTGCTGTTCGCATCATTCGGGCAGCTCGAGAATTGGGAATTGCGACAGTAGCTGTGTTTTCCGACGATGATGCCCGGTCGCCACATCTGCGGCTCGCAGATGAAAGCTGCTCACTCCAAGGGAGAGGTGCCAATGCATACCTTAATATTGATCAACTGATTGAGATAGCAGGCGCGACCGCAAGTGTGGCGATACATCCGGGATACGGATTTCTTGCGGAAAGTGCAGATCTGGCGAGACGCTGTTTTGAGGCAGACATCACATTTGTTGGCCCGTCTGTCGAAACACTGGAATTGCTGGGAGATAAAACCAGGGCCAGAAAGCTGGCGGAGGAACACGGTGTGTCGGTTCTGCCCGGTAGTGTGGCATCAGTTTCACTAGATGAGGCTGAGCAGTTCCTGCATGGTCTTGGTGAAGATGGCAGCATGGTTATCAAAGCGGTGGCTGGCGGTGGTGGACGTGGAATGCGAGTCGTGTCACGGCTTGATGATGTTGCTAAGGCGTACGCACGTTGCCAGTCGGAAGCAAGCGCAGCGTTCGGCGATGATGCAGTGTACGTTGAACAGTTGTTCAGTAATGCGCGACATATTGAGGTCCAGGTGTTTGGTGACGGTGAAGGTTCTGTTGTTCACATGGGTGAGCGAGAGTGTACGGTTCAACGCAGTCATCAGAAACTGCTTGAGATTGCTCCGAGTCCGAATATAAGTGCAATACTAAGAGGAAACCTCTGTGAGGCTGCAGTTTCGATGGCCCGATCACTGGCCTATCGGAGTCTTGGGACTTTCGAGTTTCTGGTTGGCGCGGTTGGAAGTGAAGATCGATTCGTTTTCATTGAGGCGAATCCGCGATTGCAGGTTGAGCATACCGTTACTGAACAGGTTATGGGTCTGGACCTGGTCCAGGCTCAATTAAGACTCGCTGGTGGCGAGAAACTCACAGATCTGAATTTCCCTGACAATCCGCAACCATCCGGTTATGCAATACAGGCGCGAGTTAATACAGAAAAAATGGCACCTGATGGCAAGGTGCATCCGACAGCGGGGCAACTGGCAGTTTTTGATCTGCCATCAGGCCCCGGCATTCGCGTTGATACCTATGGTCAGAACGGTTATGTAACTAATCCAGCATTCGACTCATTGCTTGCGAAAGTCATTGCCCATTCCACTTCGGAAGATTTTGCGATGGTCGTCAGTCGGCTTCTTCAGGCTCTCGATGAAGTTGAGATCGTGGGCCTGGATACCAACCTTTCTTTGTTGATGAAGCTGTTGCGTCACGAGGATTTTACGAGTCAGAACATTTCTACCGATTGGCTGGATCGCAATATTGAGCTGCTTTTGACCGATGATGAAACTGATCCTTCTGTTTCGGTGGCTGGCAGTCAGGCGGGTGCTGCGATCGACAAGATTGATCCACTCGCTTCGCTGGATTACTTCCGCGATGGGGCGCGCAATGAAAGGCCTGCTAACGCGCCTCTTATCGGGCCACCCAATACTGAAGCTGTGCCATCACCACTGCTGGCAACTGTGACCGAGATCCATGTCAACGAAGGGGACCTGGTTCGTGAGGGTCAGACGATGTTCGTCATGAGTGCGCTCAAAATGGAACATGTTGTAGAAGCAAAATCGGGTGGCATCGTTCGGCAGGTGACCGTCGCCCTTGATGAAACCGTATTTGAAGATCATCCTCTTGCCTTTATTGAGGTTCAGGATGTTGGTGGCGTTTTCGAAAAGGAGAGCCGGGAGGTTGACCTTGACTATGTGCGCCCGAGCCTGCAGGCCTTGTTTGACAGAAGAGAGTTTGGTCTCGATAAAAATCGTCCAGCGGGAATAGAGCGGCGTCATAGCAGGGGTCGCCGGACAGTTCAGGAAAATATCGAAATACTTGTCGATCCTGGAACCTGGGTTGAATACGGGGCGCTGACTATTGCCGGTCAGCGAGGCAGGAGACCACTCGAAGAACTGATTCGTAAAACACCTGCTGATGGTCTGGTTGCCGGGATTGGCTCGGTCAATGGGGATCTGTTCGATGAGAAACGCGCACGTGCTATGTTTGTATCATACGATGACACGGTTTTTGCTGGCACGCAGGGCGCAAGGGGTCACGACAAGACTGACCGGATGATGGAACTGGCTAACGAATTATCGCTGCCGTTGATATTCCATGCTGAAGGAGCCGGTGGTCGTTCCGGAGACACAGAGATCTCACCAAGCGTACATCCGTCAATTCGGACCTGGGAGAAGATGGCACAGCTCAGTGGCAAGATACCGATGATTGGGGTCACCGCCGGCTGGTGTTATGCCGGTAATGCGGCGATATTGGGTGTCACCGACATTATTATTGCAACGGAAGATTCGCTGATTGCCATGGGTGGACCTTCGGTTATCGAAGGTAGTGGGATGGGTGTATTCCTGCCGGAGGAGGTGGGTGCGATATCAGATACAGTTTCGGCAGGAACAGTTGATATTGTTGTAAAAGATCATGATGAAGCCATAGCAGCTTCCAAAAAGTGCCTGTCCTACTTTCAAGGTTCTATTGATCCCTGGGAATGCGTGGATCAGCGTGAACTGCGCCATGTGATACCGGAGAATCGTTACCGGAGTTTTGACATTCGTGAGTTAATTTCGAAGCTTGCTGATCGGGATTCGGTCCTGGAACTTCGGCCTGATTTCGGTGTAGGGATGATTACCGCATTTATTCGAATCGAAGGTCATCCATTTGGTTTGACTGCCAATAACAATGCTTTTATCGGTGGCGCAATTGACAGCCCTGGGTCAGACAAGGTTGCCCGGTTCTGGCAGATCTGCGATGCATTTAACATCCCGATCGTCAGTCTGATTGACACACCTGGAATGATGGTGGGACCAGAAGTAGAGAAAAGCGGACTGGTCAGACACTGCAGTCGGTTATTCGTCACAGGTGCCAACCTTGAAACACCAAGATTCAGCATCATTCTCCGCAAGGGATATGCCTTGGGATCTCTGGCTGTGATGACAGGTAGTTCAAGAGCGTCGGTGTTCACTGTCACCTGGCCGGATGGCGAATTTGGCGGGATGAATATTGAGTCCGGCGTATTACTCGGTAGCCGCGAAATTCTGGAGAAGATCGAAGACGTGGATGAGCGAGCGGCTGCTTACAAAAAAATGGTGGATGCTGCGTACGAACGAAGTGGTGCTCTGCATTCAGCCAGTGTCTTTGGTGTAGATGATGTGATTGATCCTGCTGAGACTCGAAAGTGGATCGTCGATGGATTGAAATCGGTGCCACAATCTGAACCACTTCGCCGGGGCCGACACTCGTTTCTTGATCCCTGGTAGTATGATCGACTACCATGACCGTGTGAAATACAGTATGAAGGGATGATCCCATGGCATCAGAAAACGCGAACCATATTCCCATATACCCGGCACCTACTGATTTTGGTGATCAGACTTTTCGGAGTGCTCTGGTTGTAATAACCAACGCCTGTAATCTTGAATGTAAGCACTGTTTTGTTTTTCGAAAAGACACACCGAATCAACCCAGGGACAAAATGACTGATGATTGTATGTTGGCGCAACTGGAAGTATTGCGAGATAAACATGAGATTAAGTCCATGCTGTTTATGGGTGGTGAACCGATGATTAAGTCAGATCTAGTGCTCCGTGGGATGTCTCTGTTTGAATCAAGTTCAATTGTCACTAACGGAACCTACGGCATACCCTCAGTACCAGGGCACCTTGTAACCGTTTCGCTTGACGGTCCACGTGAAGCTAACGATGCGATTCGGGGAATTGGCGTTTTTGATCGAGTCAAGGCTGCGATATTTGACCGAGATCCTGACGACGGCACACTGGTGATATTACAGATGGCGATTACACGGCAGAACGCACCTCATCTGGAGGAATTCGTTGAGGTCGTAGAAGACTGGCCCGTTGATGGCATTGCTTTTACTTTCTATGTGCCATCCAGAGAGGAAGAGAGTGAGCTCAGTTGGCATGACCTGAAGGAACGGGATGAAGTTGTGCATCGTCTTATTGCCCTAAAAGGAAAACATCCGCAGATAAAGGCAAATGTTGGTGCGCTCAAGTTACTTCTTTCTGACAGATGTCTTGAGGCTACAGGACAAGAAGGTGAGAACTGCAGGATAAAGAAAACGCTTCCACTCTACATAGGTGAAGGTGGGCAGTTTGAGCGAACATTCTGTTGTTATGGCAATAATGTCGATTGTTCACGCTGTGGTGCTTATGGTGTATTTAACAGTGCATGGCATCAGCAAATGGAAAGCAGAGAGAGTTAAGAAGGGTACGATGCCTGTACGTCAAATGAATTTCTGGAACTGGGGTTGGGCTGATGAGGCTGGGCCGGAAGACAGAGCAGCAACCGAAGAATTTGCTGGAAATCTTGCCGGTAGATTTGGTGTACAGCAAATCAAACCACTTACCCGACCCAAACTCGATGATTTCGAGATACCTGGTTCCTTGTTGTCGGCACCGCCTGGTCTGGCGCATTTGTGCAGCCGCGATCCTGACGAAAGACTTATTCATTCACTTGGAAAGTCGTTCGCTGATTTAGCTCGAGCGGCATTAAGGGACGTGCCTCGCTTTACTGACATGGTGGCGTATCCTGAAACTGAAGAAGATGTTAAAGATCTGATTGATTGGGCGGGTCATCAGAATGCGGCAGTTATTCCTTTTGGTGGCGGTTCAAGTGTCTGTGGCGGTGTTGATCCGGATGTGGGGGGGGGCTACGAGGCTGTCCTGACGATAGATCTTCGTCATCTGAACAAAGTACTGGAAGTTGACAAAACCAGTCGTGCAGCCCGGATTCAAGGCGGGATTCTGGGACCGGATCTGGAATCACAGCTGAAGGCGAGTGATTACACTTTGCGTCACTTTCCCCAATCATTCGAGTTTTCAACTCTGGGGGGCTGGATAGCCACAAGGTCGGGCGGCCATTATGCAACTCTGTACACCCACATCGACGATATGGTAGAGAGCATGAGAGTCGTCTCTCCAGCTGGTATTACTGAATCGAGAAGGCTGCCTGGCTCCGGTGCGGGTCCAAGTCCAGATCGGATGATGATTGGTTCTGAGGGAATACTGGGAATCATCACTGAAGCCTGGATGCGCGTGCAGGATCGTCCGAAATTCCGTGCGTCGGTGCCGGTGTTTTTTGATGATTACTATCGAGCAGCTGATGCAGTCAGGGCCCTGACGCAGTCTTGGTTGTTTCCTGCCAACTGTCGCCTGATTGATGCCCAGGAAGCAGCAGGAGCGACGGGTGGTGGAAAGAAAGCAATGTTGATTGTTGGTTTTGAATCAGCCGATCATCCGGTCGATGCGTGGATAGATCGAGCTCTGGAACTGGTGGCTGACCTAGGCGGCGAGTTTGATCGGACTGTGTTGCAGAAGAAGGCAAGTAACAAGGAAGGTGCTGCCGGACAATGGCGGAATGCCTTCATGCAAGCGCCTTATAACAGGGCACAAGCAATCGCCTGCGGGCTGGTAGCAGATACGTTTGAGACTTCTATTACCTGGGACAGGTTTGCAGACTTTCATGCTGAGATTACGGCTCACATGAAGAATGTGTTTCGGGAAGTGACAGGTCATGAGGGTCAAATCACTTGCCGTTTCACTCATGCGTATCCCGATGGTGTCGCGCCATATTTCACCTGGTCAACACTTGGAGATGTTAACAAGATGATTGATCAGTGGAGAGTCATTAAGGCGGAATCCATGTCAATTGTCGCGAAGCTGGGTGGCACTGTAACGCACCATCATGCTGTTGGCAGAGATCACAGGCCAGGTTATGAGCAGCAGACTGAACCGTTGTTTCGATCAGCACTACAGGCAGCGAAGAATCAGTTCGATCCTTCGGGGGTGATGAACCCAGGCGTCCTGATTGATCCTCAGGATCGAAAGGTAGGACAGACGGGTGTGATGAACTTCGATTCCTGAATCGACCCTCTTCGGTAGCAGGAATGGAGGGGTTTTTGCACGCCGTATGACTGGTTCAATAATCCACTAAAGATTTTTCACTTAACCGGACAGGCCCAGCATCTACCATGCTTAAACCACGTCCTAAGGTAGTAGCTGACGTCAGAAAGGAAAATGCTGGCGAGGAAGCAGACGGCAGGTTGAGTAATAGATATGAGGAAAACAGATGGAAAGTGAAGGTACAAAAGCGGTTCGTACGTTCATCGATTCGTTTAACAAGCAAGACCACGAGGCTCACGCCAATTCTTTGAACTATCCACATGTTCGACTGGCCAACGGAAAATACATGACCGTTGAGTCAGCTGAGCAGTTTGCACGGATGAGTGAAAAAAACAACCCTCGCTTACTCGCGGAAGGCTGGCATCATACTGAGATTAATTCCATCAAAGTTATTCATTCAGGGGATGACAAGGAGCATATAGCCTTGACCATGGATAGAATCAATGCCGAGGGTACTGTCTATAACAGATTTGATACCTTCTGGGTTGCGACCAGGCAGGACGATCACTGGGGAATCCAGTTTCGTTCCAGCTTTCTCAGTTGATTTGATATGCCATGGTGATCAGATTCTGGCGGTAATCTGCTTATTGATCGTCCAGTAACTCAGATTCTGGACCAATATCCAGATGGTGAAGGTTCCGAGTGCGCCTGTCGAGTTCATCTTCAACGATGTTGAGTCGTTTTGATTTTGCTTACTGTCGCCAGTCATCGTAGTCAGAGAAATCGATAGTAACCAGAGTTTCCGCACATCGGCTCAGCAACCTGTTGCCTAACATTTCATCCCCGCCGCCAGGTTCCTCGGTGTTGAGATTTGTGATCAGGAAAGGTCCGGGTCGGCCCAATTCATAGCGTCGTTCCAGTAAATGCAGAACAATCTTAATCTGTTCAGGGTCTCCCTGCGGGTGCACGTCATCAATGAACACGATCCCTGCATTTTCGAGAGCGTGTATGGCCTCATAACGTTCTGATGAGTGATTACAGACCTCAATCAGCACTTTGAAACCGATATAGATTAGATCTGTCGGTTATTGGGAACTGACCGCGGGGTGGTCAAGTCTCACTCCCTTATCGAGTCAGATATTGTCGATTCAGATATCCTGACCATACTACGGTGAGTAACGAAATTATCGACAAGGGAGAGTTTAATACGAACATTGAGGGGATATCTCACTGCCATCTTGGAGCAGAAATCTGACAGATTCGTTTCTTGAACAGCGTAGAGTGAATTGCTCCACCCAGGCTGCGACATTGGCCAGCGGATGCGATTCGATTTCTATCACCCGTGCCTCGTCGTGAAACCCACCGCTGCAATCAGGAGTGATCATAATCAGAACAGAACCTTCAGTTCTGAAAGCTCTCGGTCCGCGGCAATGCTGTGCCAACAACTTGTGTATGAGCCGCGTTCCTTCGGCGGTTGTTAATTGCTCGCGAGTGACACTGATCTCAACACCGACGTCATTTAATGCTTCTGCGATCTTCTGCCAGCGAGCCAGGCCAGGTGTATTGAGAAGCAGGGCCGCAATACCCTCGTATCGTTTGTCGCCTCGTCTTTCCACTACCTCATAGAACTCCGATACCGAAAGTTTGGTTCCATGGCGACTGCCTGGTTTTAGCATTTCACTCCAGATGGACGTTAGAGATTCCGGATCATCCAGCAAAAGAGGAACGATACTAACCAGAAATTCTCCACAGATAGGGGGGATGCGAGCCTCGGTGGGTAGTTCCATTTTTGTGAGTGGCTGTGATGCGATTAATGCCAGACAACGATCGAACAGTGTTTGTATTGATACTGAATAGTCTATGCTGCCTTCACTGTTCAGTTTGCGTGAAAAATATTCAGCCGCACCTTCCGTCAGCCAGACCGAGCGTTGTCGAGTGTCAACATCGTTCTCCAGACGTCCACCAACCATATGAAAAGCTTCATGCTGAATATAATTTGCTAACTGGTTCAGTGCACGGTCGTTGTACTCAAGCCAGGGCTTGCCCTGGAGGTGGATCGCAGCGATATTGCCGTTCACGAATCCTTTGAAACCAAGTGGTTGATCTTCTTCGATAAACAGAAATATCTTGGGTTGGTGAGTGATTTCTCTGCTCAGCAAGTTGGCGTAGTAGTTAGTGATGTCTACAAGTAAACTATCCAAGAGACTGACCAGGGGCGCCTCGAACTCCCTGGCAGCGACAATAGTTGAGAGGTTTCTTTCCACTAGATTCGAATCACCCAGATAGGCAAACCCTTTCGGATTCACAATCTCATGGGGTTCTGAAGATAATGCCACGTCAAGTGAATTTGAGATTAAGGTAGCTTCTGGCGCGTTGACAAAGATGCTCGTTGAAAAAGAATTCTCGTCAACGAGAATATAGTCCATGTCGAAAACCACGCCATTACCCAGAACAACCAATCCCGGATCACCATCAAACCACTGGTTTTCTGGTCGAATACTAAATGCTATCTGATTCAGAGGGCCGCTCAGACTTCGAACGGCATCATCAATCAGTTCTACGTTCGGTGTCTGAACGGTCCAGGCGATTTTGCGAATTCCCCGAGCTTTATGCTGGAAAGAAAAGTTATCCACCGGCTGATCGAATTGATAGCTAAGTGATATCCCATTGGCTGAAGGCAGTGGTTCTATTATCGCTGATATATGAGTCTGACTTGCTGGACTGGTAGCAAAGTTGGACGCGCAGCCAAAGACGATAAGAAGAAGAAATCCCCCGAATACGCGGACAAGAATCTGGATAAGTTTCATTTAGAACTCTCTTGGCGTCAGAGACATATTACCTCAATCGTGCGGAACGACAGAATCCACTTGAACCTCCTCTTGATGAACCTGCGGCCGGGAAAACTTTCATCACGGTGTATCGCAAGGATCATCGAGTAACTAGATTTCATTCTTCTGGTCTGTATGATTTTTTTCGAAAGCATAGGCCATGCTCAACAACGCCGCATCCGAGTTTGCGCCTGCGACAAAAGAAAGTCCTACTGGTAAACCGTGTAGCTTGCCCATGGGCAAAGTAACATGTGGGTAGCCGGAAATAGCAGGATAGGAGGTGATCCCGCTGCCAACACCGTGATCACCATTCAAAAGATCAATGGTAAACGCGGGACCACCACTCGGTGCAATCATGACATCCAAATGGTGGGTTTCGAGAAGTTTGTCGAGCCCATCTTCGCGGGTTACCCGGCGGTTTCGGGCGAGGGCATCTATGTAGACCTGGTCAGTTAGAGGTCCTTTCTTCTGGGACTTTAAAAAGATTTCCTGTTTGAAGTAAGGCATTTCATCGGCTTCATGGGTGAGATTGAACTCGATAAGATCCTGTAGCGACGCTACAGACACGCCGTCTGGTGAACTTGCCAGATATTGATTGATATTGTGCTTGAATTCATAAAGCAGAACGTCATAACTGTCTCGACCGAACTTGCGTGGCTTGTCAAGTCGAAGGTCATCCACAATGACTGCACCTGATTCACGGATGGTATTTATCGCTCTTTCAAACAGGGCATCCACACCCTCATGGGACTTTGATGAATCGCGAAGTATACCGACGCGTTTGTTTCGTAACTCGTCTTTGCTCAGATTGACAGCCAGGGCCATATGTTTATTCGCTGCCATGATATTCAACAGAATTGCAGCGTCTTCAACGTTCCGTGTCATTGGCCCCGCGGTGTCCTGCGTGTGAGCGAGAGGTACGATGCCGGATTGGCTGACAAGATCAATACTAGGTTTCATGCCTACGATACCGCTAAATGATGATGGACAGATCACTGAGCCATCCGTTTCAGTGCCGATGGCTAAGATTGAAAGTCTTGCGGCGATGGCAACAGCCGAACCGGAGCTTGAACCGCAGGGAGACCGGGTTGTGTCATATGGATTTCTGGTCTGACCGCCAATGGCGCTCCACCCGGAAGAAGAACGCTCAGATCGAAAATTAGCCCATTCCGAGAGATTCGTTTTACCAAGAATGATCGCACCTGCGGAGCGCAGATTAACGACAAGGTCAGCATCGCGAAGCGTAACATTGTTTTTTAGTGCCAGTGAGCCAACGGTTGTTGGTAGTTCACGAGTCTCAATGTTGTCTTTGACCAATATGGGAACACCAAAAAGAGAGCCGAGGTCTTCGTTGTTTGCCAGTGACACATCCTGTGCGGCTGCCACCTTCATGGCTTCTGGATTTATCGAGATGATTGCATTGAGCTCAGGATTCAGTGCCTCGATACGATCAAGAAAATACTGCGTAACTTCAGATACCGAGAGTGTTTTTTCTCGGTAGGATTGATGCAGTTCTTTGATCGTAAATTTCATGGCTGGATTCTCGTTCAGGGGCTCGTTATTACCTTCAGGACTGCATCCGGTCAATAAGATGCAAGTCAGAAGCAAAATTAGATGTATTTGCATTTTGGTTTTTGTCCGGTCGATACCTGTTTGGTGATGGTAAATTATTTGCAGGTAATCACTGGCACCGGGAGTCAACTCCCCTCACATTCCCAGGATGCAATCTGTGTTTGAATACGTGCTACACAATACCACTGTAGGGTCTGTGCGGGATCAAAACCAGTGATTGAGCAGATTCTGAACAGCCTCTCTAGAAGTGCATCAATTAACCACATTCTGGGGACATGAGCAATGCAGTGTCAGAGACATGTCCCTTTGTCAGGATGCGATGACAAGACCCGTGAAATGCTGTAAAAAGTCTATACCCTCACGTAACAGTTGCTGCACAAAATAAGAACAAGTCGGGAACACAGGGATAATGTCACCGATCACAATAAGGAAGTATTAATGTATCCAGGTCATTGGTCAGGCATCTGTCCTGACAAAGCTGCGGTGATACAGACTGGTAGTGGCGAGAGTATTAGCTACAGGGAATTAGACGATCGCTCGAATCAGTTTGCCCATTTCATGTGGGATCTTGGATTGAGACGTGGTGACCACATCTCAATATTTATGGAGAACAACCTTCGTTATTTTGAAGTAGTTTGGGCAGCATTCCGTTCCGGGCTCTATCTGACGACGGTCAACCGTTATCTAACGGACGAAGAAGCTGCGTACATCATCGACAACTCAGAATCGAAGGTGGTTGTTGCGTCGAACTATTTGTCAGAGGTGGCAATATCGCTGCCGGGTGAGTGCCCGAATGTAACAAGTTGGCTGATGGTCGATGGTGTCGTTGACGGTTACGAGAGCTACGAGGCTTCGATTGCGGATTACCCTGCAGAAAATCTGGCAGAAGAACCTGCTGGCACGTTTATGTTGTATAGCTCTGGCACTACGGGAAGACCCAAGGGGATAATACGACCTCTGGAGGATAAGTTGATCTCCGAAGCATCCGAACTGCTGGGTGGGCTTCATTCCCTGTTATGGCAGTTTGATGACAAGACAGTCTATCTCTCACCGGCCCCACTTTATCATTCGGCACCTCTCGGCTTCAGCATTGCGACTCAGGTTTTGGGAGGCACAGCTATTATGATGCCGCGATTTAGTGAGCTTGAAGCATTGAAAGCCATACAGGACTATAAGGTAACTCACAGCCAGTGGGTTCCAACCATGTTCTCCAGAATGCTGAAATTGGAAGAATCTGAGCGGATCCAATTTGATCTCTCATCCCACAAAGTGGCAATTCATGCTGCGGCACCTTGCCCTCGTCAGGTAAAGCAGAAGATGTTTGATTGGTGGGGGCCCATTCTCTATGAGTACTATGGCGGTACTGAACTGAACGGATTTACCCATGTTACCCCTGAGGCCTGGATTGAGAGACCCGGCACGGTTGGGCAGTCACTGCTTGGTGTTATCCATATTTGTGATGAAGATGGCATCGAGCTTCCCAACGGTGAGGCGGGGCTTGTGTATTTTGAATTGCCGGAAATGCCATTTGCATATCTGAAGGACAGTGCAAAAACAAAGGATGCGCAACATCCTGAACATGCCAACTGGAGTGCACTTGGCGATGTAGGCTATGTCGATGATGATGGATTCCTGTATCTCACTGATCGGGCGACATTCATGATTATCTCGGGGGGGGTGAATATCTATCCTCAGGAAATCGAAGACGCGCTTGTCATGCACCCGAAGGTTGCTGATGTTGCGGTGATTGGTGTACCAAATGAAGAGATGGGTGAAGAAGTGAAAGCTGTCGTACAGCTTGTGGGCGGTGCTGATGCTGATGAATCATTGCAGGAAGAATTAATGGCTTATGCCCGTGAGCATATTGCACATTTCAAGTGCCCGCGAAGTGTGGACTTCGAAGAAAAATTGCCTCGATTGCCAACAGGCAAGCTCTATAAAAGATTGCTAAAGGATCGTTACTGGGGCAAGACTGATTCGAAGATTGTATAGTCAGCCCTGGGCCGCGTTTAGATCAGAATGGAACTCTTAAGCCCTGGTGAGGGAGGAATCTGCTCAGCTATGGCGTCAGGATTCTATTTACCCTGCCAATTGGGCAATCGCTTTTCAGAAAACGCTTTCGGGCCTTCCTGCGCATCCTCGCTTTGACGCCGAACTCTCTCGGATTCATAGGAGGTGTAGAACGCCTGCGGCAGTGGCAGATCAAGACCGCGCATTGAGGCTTCCTTTGTAGCCCGAACAGCAAGCGGAGCACAACGCATAATATCCGCAACATATCCTTCCACGGTCGATCTCAACTCACTGAGGGGTACTACGTCATTGACCAGCCCTAACTCGTATGCCCTTCGGGCTGACATGTGCCTTCCTGTCAGCATAAATCCCATGGCCGGTTTCAGACCGATCTGACGTGGCAGTCGGTGAACACCAGCGGCGCCAGCGATCAGCCCGCGTCTCGGTTCTGGCAGACCTAGCTCTGCATGATCTGCAGCGACAATAATGTCGCATGCCATGGCCATCTCAAGACCGCCCCCCAGAGCGTAGCCGTTGACCATCGCGATAACGGGTTTTGGCGTATACCATCTTTCTATTATGGATTTACTTTCGGCATTCATTCTTTGCCAGTTCGCTTTTTCTTCATCGGATGCCTCTCGCTCGCGGGCACGGTGTTTCAGATCTGCCCCGGCAGAAAAAGCTTTCTCACCAGCGCCTGTAATTACCGCAACCCAAATATCACCATTGGACTCAACTTCATCCATATGCTGAGATAATTGCCAGCGAAGCTCGGGATTGAGGGAGTTCATGGCTTCAGGCCTGTTCAGCGTGATCCAGGCGACTTTGTCTTTAACTTCAAACAGGGTGGTGTTTGTTTCGATCATATCTTTGTCTCCGTTTCTTGTCTCTCGTGGCGCGAGGTGGGCCAGGTCGAACGGGTGCTCTAGTCGATAACGGCCTGATTCAGCGTTGAGATGAAATCAGCACGAAAATTTGCGTGTGTATAAGGTTGAAGTTGACTCATGAGTATGCCGATCAGTTCTTCTTTAGGATCAATCCAGAAGATGGTGCTAAAAGCACCTTTTCAACTGACAGAACCTGCAGACTGGGAGGTGGAAGCAACACCTCTGTCCAGAACAACTGAATAACCCAATCCAAATCCACTACCGGGCCTTCTCAACCAGATGGGGAGATCACCGGTGTGATTCTTAAACTTAAGCTCCACCGTTTTGCGTCCCAGCAACCGTACACCATCGAGTTCACTATTGTTAGTCATCATCTGCTGGAAACGGATATAGTCTGCCGCAGTGGATACAAGATCACCACTCCCGGAGAAATAGTTGTGCGGTTCTTTGATATAGCGACTCTCTGCATTGGGTGCATCCTGCAGGGTTATCTTGTTGCCATTTTCAAGCCGGAAGCCGGTGCAGCTCTTACTGCGAATGAGTCGCGGAGCAGTAAGGTGCAGGTGGCTAACCCAATTGCAAATTGCGCATGTCTGGACATCAAAATCATTTCTTCCCGTATGATCAGTGACGTAGATACTGGCCCTCTGCAGGATGTGGAAACAAGCCTTACGAGGAGTGGTAGTATTGCTGCTTCGAATTAGTGGAGAGACAAGGTGCCTGTCAGTAAAGAAATTCATCTCAAATCAATACCAGCCGGAATGCCAGTAGCAGATAACTTTGAACTTGTTGAGACCAGCATTCCTGACCCGGGTGATGGCGAAGTTCTGGTTCAGAACCTGTACATGTCAGTGGATCCTTACATGCGGGGTCGCATGAGGTTTGCTACGACCGGTGAAGTCCTAATGGGTGCTGCGATAGGCAGAGTCGTTGCGTCAGGAAACCCGGATTATTCAGAAGGTGATTATGTAGAAAATGGTTTTGGCTGGCGGGAATATTTCATCGCGAACGGCAGGGGACTGAGGAAAGTTGATGAGTCGCTAGTTCCCTTGAGTGCCTACCTTGGCGTAATGGGAATGCCCGGTTTGACAGCCTATGGTGGACTTCTGGTGACGGGAGAGATGAAAGATGGCGAAACGGTGTTTGTGTCCGCTGCCTCAGGTGCAGTGGGTAATGTTGTTGGTCAGATTGCTAAAATTAAAGGGGGAATTGCCATCGGTAGTGCAGGTAGTGACGAGAAGGTTGCTCAACTGACCAGTGAATTTGGATTTGATCATGCGTTTAACTACAAAACAGCCAATCCGCTCAAGGAACTGAGAAAGGGTGCGCCTGAAGGAATTGATATTTACTTCGAGAATGTGGGTGGTACTCAGTTGGAGGCGGCGCTAACCCATATGCGAGCTTATGGGCGCATTCCGATATGTGGCATGATCGCTCATTACAACGACGACAAAACTCCAACGCCAGGACCACGAAATCTGACAGAAACCATTTATAAGTTTCTAACCCTGAAGGGTTTCGTTGTTTCAGCATTTGAGGAAATGCGCCCCGAGTTTCAGAAAGATATGTCGGATTGGATTAAATCAGGGCAGTTGAAGTATCACGAAACCGTGATCGAAGGTATTGAAAATGCACCGCAGGCTTTTATGGGACTTTTTACTGGTGCCAATCAGGGCAAAATGATTGTCAAATTAGCTTAGGTGGGTTGCAGTCTAAAGCGAAACATACTCAGATCGTTAAGGATGACATACAGACAGGGGATAAGTATCAGCGTGATAACGGTTGCGAAGAGAATGCCGAATCCCAGAGAAACTGCCATCGGAATGAGCATCTGAGCGCTGAAACTTGTTTCCAGTAAGATCGGTAACAATCCGAAAAAGGTAGTCAGCGAGGTCAGCATTATTGCTCGAAACCTTCTGGTACCAGCGTTAATCGCCGCTTCCACGGTTGATATGCCTTCTTCGACGGAATGATTAACATAGTCGACCATAATAATACTGTCATTTACCACGACACCTGCCAGTGCAACTATTCCGAGTAGTGACATTGCGCTGAAATCAATTCCGACGATCAGGTGTCCGATAAGTGCGCCAATCATGCCGAAAGGAATGACTCCCATGATAATCAGAGGTTGCATATAGGATTTTAAAGGGATCGCCATTAGCGCATAAATGCAAAACAGCGCAAGGATCGCTGTGTAGAGAATCCCTTCCAGCATCTCGCTTTCTTCCCGACTGGCACCATCCAGTTCCAGCGTCACTGATGGAAACCTCAGTTTAAGTTCTGCGCCGAATTCACCTCTGATAACGTCCTTAACGATAATACCAGGCTCGATAATCGTCTTTTCTACATTGGCTGATATTCGGACTGATCGTTTGCCCCAGGTGCGAACGATTGATGATGGGCTGCTCCTTTCCTCTAATTCGGCTACTGATGTAAACGGAACCTCATCACCTTGCTGAGTGCGAATGAACATTGAATCCAGATTACCCCGGGACTCTCGCTCGGTCTTTGGGTAGCGGACCATTACTCTGACTTCCTCGCGGCCTCTCTGAATACGTTGAGCTTCAACACCGTAAAAAGCGGCGCGAACCTGATTCGCCAGATCGCTGAGGGCTAATCCCAGAGCTTCCGCAGAAGGTTTTATTTTCAGATTTATCTCAGGGATGTTACCTGTATTGGAATTCTCAATATCGTAAACACCTTCGTACTTCTTGAGTGTCTGCTCCAGCAGTTCTGCAGCTTCTGCGAGGGCTTTCGTATCATGGCTGATCAGTTTGAAGCCAAGATCCTTACCTTGGCCATGAGATTTCTGAGAACCTGAGATTTCCATCTTCTTGGTGCCTGCAATATCACCAATTGCCGATCGCCATTCAGTGGCGATTTCTTCGGGGTTGCGATTCAATTCATCCCCAGGCTTTAGTTCCGCCATGATTCGACCGTTGCCGTTGTTGGTAAATGCGAAGAAGTTTACGAGGAATTTTTCATCCTCCGGTTTTGAGGCATTCAGCTCAACCAGTTTGTCGGACATCTCTTGAACCACTTTCACCGCCTGTGAAGTCGATGATCCTTCGACCAGTTCAATCTGAGCGCCAATGTATTGCATCGACATGTTGGGGAAGAACACTGTTCTGACGTAGGGACCGATAATAAAACCTAATGCCAGTATCAACATGCCAAGGAATACTGACACTGTGATGTAGCGTTGCCTTATGGCTCGTAAGAGAAATGGTTCGTAGTAATCGTAAGTAACCTGGCGTAGCCTGGCAGCGAAATTGTTCTGAAACCGGCGTAGCAGACTAGGTGAGTCATCATTTGCTGGAAGCGGTTTCATACTGGCAAGGTGGGCGGGAAGGATGAGTTTGGACTCGACGATCGAAAATGCCAGACACAGAATAACCACCAGACCTATGGCGGCTGGCATCGCACCAAAGGTTCCAGGAATCAGCATCAGAGGTACAAACGCGACAATTGTCGTTAGAACCCCAAAGGTGGCTGGCGTCGCGACACGACGTGCACCTCTGATTACATTATCGATGTTGTGACCATCTTCCTCGGTTACTGTCTGGACACTCTCACCGATGATAATCGCATCATCGACAACGATCCCCAGCACCAGAATAAAACCAAAAAGGCTGACCATATTGATGGAACCGCCTAGTGCAGGCATTAGTGCAAAGGCACCAAGGAATGCGATAGGCATCCCTATCATGACCCAGAAGGCAAGTTGTAAACGCAAGAAAATGCCTAAAACCACCAGCACAAGAATTACCCCTGACAACATATTCGTTACCATCATGCTCAAGGTACCACTGAGGTATTTGGTATTATCCATCCAGGAATCCAGGCGAATGCCAGGAGGTAAAGTGGCTTTGCGTCTCTCCACGTACGCTGTTACTTCGTTGGATATTTCAATCTGGTTCTGATCGGCGATGGCATAGATTGAAACGCCGATACTTGGCTGACCGTTAAACAGGGAAAAGAACTCATACTCAATAAAACCGTCAGAGACCTCGGCGATATCACCCAGTGTCAGACGGGTACCGTCTGCTTCAGAAAGCAGAACAATACTTTCGAAATCCTGCTTCTGGTAAGCCTGGCCCTCTGCTCGGAGCAATATATCGCCAGAATCAGATTTGATGGCCCCGGCAGGCAAGTCCAGAGAGGATCTTTGAACTGCCTGTGCGACCTGAGCGAGAGTGAGTCCGTATTGGCGGAGTTTCTCTTCCTTCAATTCAACCGCGATTTCATAGGGTCTTGCACCGGAAACTTCTGCTTTTGTCACACTAGGTAAGTTAAGAATTTCATCTCTGATTTCCTCGGCCAGAGTTTTCATTCCTCGCTCATTCAAATTTCCGGATATTTGAACGTTAATTGCACCTCTTTGATGTTGGTTGCGATAGATTCTCGGCTTTTCAGTTGATTCGGGCATGCGGGCAATTCTATCCACCGCCATCTTTACTTCGTCCAGAATGATCTGAATGTCATATCCACTTTCAACTGTCAGTCGAACACTACCCATGCCTTCCCGTGAATAGGAATGCATATCGTCGATGCCTTCAATCTCTCTTACGGCTTCTTCAATGCGGGTTACAACACCTGATTCCACTTCACCAGGAGAAGCGCCAGGGAATGCAACATCGACACTGACTTCATCGGCTTCAAGGTCCGGCGTCATCTGAGTGCGTATTGTCAGTGCTGAAACCAATCCCGTCAGGATGATAACAACCATGAGCAGATTGGCGGCAACATGGTTGCGGGCGAACCAGGAGATTATGCCCTTGTGAGTATCAATTGCCTGCATTTTCAGTCATACCAACTGTAAATTCCCCAGGATCAGTAAATCTGACCCGCGTCCTGGGAAGAGGATTATCCAGAACTGTAAGGCACACCAGGTCATCTGCCGTGATACCGCTGCTGATGTAGATAGATTTTTCATCGGCTCTCAGCAGCTCGACTGTATTTGCAACGAGTTCATTGTTTTCATTAATTGTCCAAACCTGGTTGTCGCGGTACAGGACACTTCGGGGTAACTTAATGATGTTTTCAGCCGATCTACCACTGATACTCGCGTTGACAAATGTTCCGATTCGAAGCGGAGATGTCCATCGGGTACCTTGTTGATTATAGGGGTCAGTAACCTGCGCGACGACGTACAGCACTCGGCTGCGTTCATCAAAAACACCTTCCGTTCGAACGAGATTTCCCTGCCAGGAATACTCAATGCCCCCGATCTCTGCTGTTAGTGAAACTTCTGGGCCAGACCCATCTTTCATGATCGAATGTGACAGGTCGAGAAAAGGGAGTTCCCTGTCAGGAAGTGGTAAGCGAATTTCTGCAATGTCGACGGCAAATGTAACGGCAAGCTGAGTACCAGCGCCAACAAATTGACCAATGTCGGCTATCTTTTCGCGAACCATGCCGTCATAAGGTGCTCTTATAACAGTGCGATCAAGATCGTCCATTCTTTTTGCCAGCTCTGCCTTGGCAGAATCAAGATTTGCCATGGCTTCTTCGAGCTGTGGTTTCCTCAATGCAAGATCTGTTGCAGCCTTACTACTGGAGGGTAAAAGTTTTTTTGCCCGTTGCCAGTCAGTTTCCGCATAGTCAGCAAGACCAGTTTCCTGGGTGACATTTGTTTTTGCCGAGGCAACACTTGCCTGTGCGCGTTTTAGTTCTGCCCGGTAATTGCGATCATCGATTCGCACAAGCACGTCACCTTTGGCGAAAAAACCCCCAGCGACAAATGCTGGTGATACCTGAGTGATCAGCCCGGAGACTTCAGAGACTAAAGTCGTTTCTGTCCGTGGAGTGACGGTTCCCTGCGCACTGACCTTGATTTGAATGGTGCTGCTTTCGGCTCGCATCACATCTACCAGCATCACGGGAGGGGCAGGAGGTACTGTATTGGGCGTTCGCTGTTGAGCTGACATCCACATGGCTGCAGCGATGCTGAGAACAACGATAATGACAGGGATGACAAGCTTGTTAATCATGAGATTTGACTCACATTATGCGAGTGATGTGACACCTTGACGAAACGAACAGAAATATACGGCTAGACTCTACCATTTTGGTACGTTGATTGCTAAATGATCCAGTCAGGTACGCATTCTTAAAATTAGTGGTAATTGTCTCCTAAAGCCTCATTCCTGCTGGGTTTGGAGTTGATTATAACCGGTTTTCATACACTGTAATTCTCATCTGTGTTGATCTGATACGCTGCTCAATGGAATTTCCGTCGCATATTCGTCCTGATGGAACCATCTCCCTGACTTGCAGCAGCAGTTCTTGTCTTTGCCCCTGGTGGAAGGACCAGACAGAATCCTGAGTTTGACTGCAATGTTCATTACTCCAACATTCGAGCTTTCCTGCTGAGTGAGAAGGTTGCCTGTGCAATCGCAGTGAATGGCTGGAACAGTCCGGCAGGGATCGGAAAAAGCAGAGTAACGTTTGTAATGCTAAAGGATAAGAAGGATGCCTGGCGAATTATCCATGGACATTGGTCCGCTGTGCCTGGTGAGTGATTGGGGTCAGAAAATCCAAACAGTGGTGCCTTAACCGAAGCGGACTTCAGTCGCAATTATTCTCCTTGGGGATTTTTCTGAATCAGAGAATACAGCCACATCCTCATGAATACGCTTTTCACCCTCTGCTGAATCGAAAAATCTCTCTCTCAGATCCGTCATCGAATCGAATCCACACAAGGCAAATCCATCCCATCTGGGGCCATGAAATGTATGCATGATGCTGAGTTGTGAATAGAAGGACATTGCTTTATGGACCTTGACTGCCAGCGGTGCGTGCATATCCCGCCAATGATGATCGCTAGCGTTATGTCCCAATTCTGGATTGGCGACAAGGGTAAAGAGGCCGATGACCCCGGGCAAAGATCCTGAATCAGTCATGCTCTGTCTTGGTTTAATCTCTCTTCTGCAGACCAGATAAGCACCGACATCAGCCGCGTCTGCAAATGCTGTCAGGTTATCAGTCTGGGCAGAAACCAGTGCGCCGAATGGCAAGTGGTCAATGTCCTCACGATCATCGCAGTAAATAATGCCGTGGACCTGTTTCGCAATGGCGTGAGCCCTTTGCCGATTTTTAAAGGCAGCGATTAGTTCTAGATTCATGTGAGCTCCCAGCAACAACGCAACTGAAATTTGATTAAGACACTGTTACATTAATGGTCTTCTTGTGCCAGTGAAACATTGTGGTTTTGGGGAGAGTCAATGTCAGAAAATGAGTGTTACGTAAACAAAGGGGAAACAGTCTTGATCGCTGCCATACTGCTCTTCGCCCCGGTTGCGAGAGGCTCGGTTGTTGCAACCACCAGTGGCAAGATCGAGGGGGATGCCAGGTTCCGGTATATCGATTGAGGATTATACACGGGCATTGGGTAGTAGATTAGACCAGGCCAGGGAACTGTATGCAGAAGATGATTCAAGTGTTTGGGTGAAGCGAATGTTTGGCGACTATCGTTATCTGTTGTCTGCAAGAGTTCTTGCTGACAATATGAAAAACAAATCATCAGACGCATACCTGTATTACATCGATGCTCTGAGGAAAGATCAGAAGGGAAAAGTTCCAGGCACAAGTCATGGCACCGACGGTTTCCTGATTTTCAATGGGCATCTGGTCGCTGATGAGATGGTAAAAAATTTATTCGTTCGAATGCAGCGTTACTGGGTGAATTTTGCGACCGGCGGTGATCCCAATGGCAATGATCTGGCCGACTGGCCTGGACATGATCGAAAATCTGACCGCTGGATGGTGTTTGGTGAATCAGATCGGGTAAGAGAAGGCGTAATCCAGGGTAAAATCGGACCTGAGCGAGTTTCTGTATAGAAATCGAGTCAATCTTTCGTCAAGCGAATAGCCGATCCAGGTGATCCGTATCAGGAATGCGTTTCGATGTCATTCTCGAAACGACCAAATAAACAATCACAGATAGAATAAAGGCGGGGATTATCTCGTGAATATCGTTTAATCCCTCGAACCGGAATCGAAATCCAAATCGCCACAGGATACAACTCACAATTCCCGTTAGCATTGAAACCAGGGCGCCGGAATCCGTCCCCCAGCGTAAATAGAGTCCGCCAAAAATAGCGGGAAAGAAACTCGCGGCAAAAACAGCCCCCGAGAATGCTGTCATCTCGACGATACCGGCTGGCGGATACAGGGTGACGATATAGAGTAAGACACAGTAAGCAAAAATGGTCCATCGTGTTCTCGGTACGATCTTCTTCTCGTTCATGGGGCTGATTACATGCCACATGTCCTGTACGAAAGCGGTGCCCACAATCAGCATTACAGAAGCCAGGGAAGACATGCCAGCAGCGAAAAGACCCGCGATGCAGATCCCACTGACCAGTGGGTTATCAAACTTCGAAAGCATAAAGCCAACCACCTCGTCGGTGTTCTGAATCAGATAAGCGGCTTCCTCATCAGTGGCCATTCCATGTACCAGAGCACCCAATCCCATCACGCAGATCAATGAGATGCCAAGAAAAATGGGAGTCCATATCATTGCAAAGCGCATGCTTAGAGCGTTGTCGATTGAATAGAATCTGATCAGGCATCGTGGTTCGGCGATCTGCTTCATACCAACCGCAAGACCAATACCGAGGATGTAAAAGAAGGACACCAGAGAGCCAAAAGTCACGAGACCATTACCCATAGGCTCGCCTGATCTGTCAAGGTGCTGCGTGTCGGCGAGTCGTATGAACATCTCATCAACTCCTCCCACGTAGATAAAAGGCAACATCACCATAACAATCGCCACAGCAAACATCATGATGCCCTGGATCGCATCGGTCCATAGAACGCTATACATGCCTCCCCAGATGGTATAAGCACAGGTAATAGACACCACTGCAAAGGTGCCGATGGCATAGGGGATGTCAAGCACAGAACCAATGACGTGGCCCAGTCCTTTGGTAATGCCAGTCATATACCAGAGCGTTGCAAACAGAATAACAAAGGCGCTCAGCAAACGAATGGTTCGCGCGAAATCACTCTTGTACCGGAAAAAGAAATAGTCCGGGATAGTCATCGAGCTCAGCATTGCTGTCTGACGTCTCATTCTGGGACCCAGAACCAGCCAGGATATGACACAGAATATGGACCAGAACAGACCCACCCAGGCCCAGGACAGACCGAACTGGAATGACTTGCCTGCCTGGCCAATGTAGGTGTTTGTGCTGGCAAAGGTCGAAAAGAAGGCTAACGAGACTACCCAGCCGGGAATTTCCCGTTTGGCAACATAGAAGGACTCGACGCCGGAAGTCGCTTTTTCCTTAAAGTACCAGCCTACCCAGAGGCAGAATATCAGGTAGATTGAGATCAGCAGCAAGACTGGCCAGTGCTGTGAAAGGTAAACCATTAACTATTCATCCGGGTCATCAATCGAAATGTCCATTCGGCTGACGATGATTGCGTTTAGAATCACAATCACGATGATTCCCCAATAAGGCAGGCTGGTTAGAAAGTCCATGGTTACTCTGAATGTTCTAAGAAGTGCGATAGTAGCAGTTGTGTTGCGCTTTGACTCCTTTCATAGCATGGCGGCCCCCCTCAGATTATCCGTTGTAAAGGGAAGGCTGCGAAGGCGAATACCTACTGCGTCGTAGATTGCATTGCTGATAGCTGCGGGTGTCGGGCCCTGTGTCGCCTCAGGCACCTGTCATTTTCCAGGCCCAATAGGAAACGATGAAATACAGCATCAGAATCAATGCCAGTATCCATTCGACTGCATCTTCCACCTGATCATGCCAGGTCGTCATAATTTCAGCTGACAGACTGGATACGCCAATCACCAGGCAGAGAATACATAGCGAGAGCATGATTCTGACTGGCAGACCGCGATAACCATTCTGCCAGAGCCAGGAAACGCCCATCAACTGAGCAAGGTAGGTCAGGGTAAAGTAAAGGATGACACCAATGCGACGCTGTAATCTGAACAGATCACCCTCTATGCCTAGGGCAAGTACATAAACAATCAGGAAGATCCCGGCTATGGTGCCTGTTGTTGCGATCACGTTGCCGGAGCTCCCAATTGATCGTTGCCTGATTGCTACCTGTCGCCAATAGGCAATCATGATCAGTGCCGAGATTACCATGGTGATTTTGAACCAGTAGAATTCCGGTAACTCGCGCCCTGTGGCACTAATCGATGTGCAGGAATCAAAGTAGGGATTGCACCAGGGAACGTGATTGTTCGAGGCCGCAATCAGGTACGACACGTGGATCGCGGCAATAGGCAAGGCACCTGCCCAGAGTGGGGTGGCATTGGAAAATGAAAACGAACGCAAAGAGAATCACCTCTAACCCGGTAGAACTTAACTTTTCCACGAAATACATGTCTAGTAAAGCAGCACTTTTTTATGTTCAGGTGCCTCAGGTACCCTGGCCTGTCCGCAGGAGAACGCCTCGATGAGCGCCACTACTCTCGATTGCGCTGGTTAGAAAACTGCGGCTGACAGTCTCAATGTTGATGCCTTCCGATATGGCCAGGAAGTTTTCGGCAATGGTGTCCATTAAGCTCAGGTTGCCCGAGAGGATTGTACGCACGGAATAATCAGGCAGTGAGACCATATGGTTGATTGTAGATCACATGGTCTGATTCGGTGGAATTCCGCTATGCCAGTATCCGAAAAGAAGAAAAAAGCAGCAGTCGGCGAGAGTCAAATAACTGCTGCCTGTCAGAAGGCAATTTACCAGTTTTCGATTTCACGCTCGATTTGATCCCCAAATCGGGCAATGGCATCCGTCTTTCGGTTCGGTAATGTGTAGTCCGGAAAGAGATCATCTGTTCCTTCATAGTCTCGTAGAACCTGTCTTGCCACGGTGATTTTATGGACTTCTGTTGGACCATCGGCGATGCCCATGACGAAGGCACCGAGCAGCATGCTGGACAGTGGCAGTTCGTTGGAAACACCCAGCGAGCCGTGAATCTGAATGCACCGGGAAATGATGTCGTGATATACCTTGGGCATGAGTGCCTTGATTGCGGCAATGTCTTTTCTCACCTTGAGGTAGTCGTTGTACTTGTCAATTCGCCAGGCAGTTCTCAAAACCAGCAGGCGAAACTGTTCCATCTCAATCCAGGAGTCAGCGATCTTGTCCTGAACCATCTGTTTCTCCGCCAATACTTCACCTTTCGTATGGCGAGACAGTGCGCGTCTGCACATCATGTCAAATGCCATCTTAATCTGGCCCATGCTCCGCATTGCGTGATGAATTCGTCCACCACCCAGTCTGGTCTGAGCAACCGCGAATGCCTCTCCACGGGCGCCGAGCATATTAGCTTTAGGTACACGCGCGTTCTCGTATTGGATGTAGGCATGGGTACCCTCGTGTGGTGCCTCCGTGCCGACACCCACATTACGAATGATATTAACGCCTGGCGTGTCTGTTGGGACCACAAACATGGACATCCGATCATGGGGTGCAGCATCTGGGTCGGTGACTGTCATCACAATCAGAAAGCTTGCATATCGGGCGCTCGATGAAAACCACTTTTCACCATTGATGACAAAATCATCTCCATCTTCAACGGCAGAGCACACAAATTGGGTCGGATCAGACCCACCCTGCGGTTCTGTCATTGAATAGCTGGATGACAACTCACCTTCGAGAAGGGGCTGCAGATATTCCTCTTTTAGTTCTTCAGTGCCGTAGTGGGCAAGAATCTCGGCATTGCCGGTATCGGGAGCCTGACAGCCGAAAACCACCGGCGCGAATCTGGATCTGCCTAATATCTCATTGAGCAGAGCCAGTTTCAGTTGACCGTATCCGAGGCCCCCCAATTCAGAGCCCAGGTGGCATGCCCACAGACCTCTATCTTTGACCTCTTGTTGAAGAGGTCGAATCTGGCGTTTGAAATCCGGATCGTCGTATTCCTTGGTCGGACCAAGAACCATATCGAGGGGCTCGACCTTGCTCTTGACGAATTCCTCGGTCCAGTCCAATTCCTTCTGATATTCTTTGTCTGTTTCAAAATCCCACATTATTTTTCTCCTTGCGGTTTGTCCTGCTGGACAGCCGGTGATGCATGACACAACATAGTGGTCAATGTACTGCGAAGCCAGTCTGGTCACAACCCTGCTCAAGGGTTTGAGAAGTTTGCAGGCTCGTATTACTCTGGTCTAGCAATTAAAGGGAATCAGGTGCAAATATGTCAGAGTCAGAGGATGAAACACTCGTTACTCAGGATATGATTGATCGCCAGGGAGTATGGGGAGGTGAGCGAACTTCACCGCCTATCGCTGAATCAGATATCAGAAAATGGGCAATAGCAACCTATTGGCCGGAGAAACCCCCGGCGATTTACTGGGATGCAGAATACGCGGCTGGAACTAAACATGGCGGGATTATCGCACCTTCAGACTTCAATCCGTTTGCGTGGCCTGTCGATCGCCCGACGCGACCCGCGGCAGCCAATACCGGTCAGGGTGGACGAGGCAGAACCGGTTTGAACGGTGGTCAGACAGACACCTATGGTGTCCCCATGCGAGCAGACGATGTGATTAGATCACGATCGAGATTGAAAGAGTGGAATGAGCGACAGGGCCGGATGGGTTTGATGTTGTATACCTTTACGGAGACAGAATGGACCAACCAGAATGATGAGATGGTCCGAACCAGAATTTCTACTGGCATCAGATATTAGGAGGAAGGCATGACTGCAAACTTATTTTTTGAAGATATGAATGTGGGAGATGAGATTCCAAGCTGGTCGCGTAAGACCGGTTTCATGAACTGGAATCGATATGCAGCCGTCAACGATGAATTTGTCCCTTTTCATATGGATGACGAAGCAGGCAGAGCGGCAAAAAACGAACAAGGTGCGTTTGGAATGGGAAATCTTCGTTACGCCTATATTGTCAACGCGCTCCGAGACTGGATTGGTGATGAGGCGGAAATTCGTGAAGTCGGTTGCCAATACAGGGCAATTAACCAGAAGAACGACGTATTGACGGTCGTAGGTAAGGTCACCGAAAAGAAAGTCGAGAACGGTGAAAACCTGGTGATGCTTGAAACCAACGTGACAAATCAGGATGGTGATGCAACCTGTCCGGGTCACGCCATTGTTGTTCTGCCAAGTAAGACCTGAGGATCTGTTCCCTCGAACATCCGTTTTGATTTCGAAGCACTTGCTTTGATTCATCGAACACGCAAGAAAGCCAGAGGCCGAAAGGATTTAAGGGGCTCTAACGGCAGGACAGCCGTTGGCTGAGCACCCCATGGATGGGCTTGAAGCGTACCCCTGAAAACCTTTCGGTCTCTTGCTTTCGATTCGAAAGTTAGTGCTTCAACAATACGGCGAATTTCTGGTTACCGATTTCCAAAAACTCGAACCTGAGGACGATAAATCAGGACTCAACGCTTAAGAAAGAGACGGTGACAGTTCTCGCAAGGTGAATAGAGGGCCATACTCCCAATCTCAGACAATGCATCAAGATCTTTCTTCTCGATTGCACTGAGGGCATCATTTGCTGCCGTGATCATATCGCTATTTTCTTTCTGCCATTCCGTAGTCGCTGCCCAGTCACAGTCATTCTTTCCTGCCCCTCCATGAGATATCAGATCACCACCAGCGATAATCGAGACAGCAGCGTATCTTAACTCTGCCCATTGTTCATCTGAATTGACTTCCTGGGCCCGCCAGATCTTATTTGTGCCAGTCTCTACCAGAGCCTTCATTACATCATGGACGCTCAAAGGTGAAGTGCAAATTGACTTCTGTTCTGCGATGGCGCAGGAGGTGATCAGACTAAATAGAACTGCAATAATCAGTATTCTCATCTCTTCTCCCGGGTCAGTGGGACAAAGCGAACACTGAGTATATTGTCTTCTTTGATTTCCCCACCAGCAGATTTTCGGATTACCTTCAGGGTCTGGTAGGTTCCCTGCGGTCCTACCGGAAGCACGAGCCTGCCTCCGGGTTTGAGCTGGTCCAGCAACGGTGGCGGAATATCGATGCCTGCTGCAGTGACAATAATCCCGTCGAATGGAGCATATAGAGGCCAGCCGAGGAAGCCATCCCCTATTCGAACATGGGCGTTTCGATAACCGAGTCTTCGTAAAGTTTTTGTTGCCTTATTACCCAGACTTTCCACGATTTCAATGGTAAATACTTCTTTTGCAATTTCCGCCAGTACGGCAGCCTGGTATCCGCTTCCCGTCCCAATTTCCAGGATTCGGGAGGACGAGTCTAATTCAAGTAGCTCGGTCATCAACGCGACAATGAATGGTTGAGATATGGTCTGTTCTTCGCCTATGGGTAAAGGTCTGTCTTTGTAAGCCCATAGACGAACCATCTTCGGTACAAATTCGTGTCTCGGGACCTTGCCCAGAGCAGCCAGGACCTCATCTGAAAATATGCCAATGCCAGTTATTCTTCCGGTTTGCCTGGCATGTTCGTTTACCGTCAACACCATTTGATGACGTAAGCTGGCCCAGTCGTCGGCTGCCTGGGCAAGGTTCATCAGGGGTATAAGCAGAAGAAACTGCCCGCATTTCATGGCGTATTTCATGGCGTATTTCATAGCGTATTTCATAGCGTATTTCATGGTGAATTCATCATCAATCCTGAAATCTCATGAACGGCTGATTATCAACCTTGTGGTAGATTGCTGCAACCAGGGGTCAGGTAAAATTGCGACAGTGTGCGGGTGTTAGATTTGCGATCGTTTGCAGGTATCTGAACCAGGTTCGTGTTTAGCCCACTGTCTATTGTAATCTGGGCAGACTGAATCAAATTTTATAATCGATGAACACACTTCTCTGGATAACAGGAACGATCCTTTTATTTAAACCGGTGTGGAGGTATCGTCGAGATTTGTGCCTTTCGTTTCGGTTAACAGCAGCACAGAAGTCAGAGTGAGGACTGAAGCAAGTGCAATATAAATGGCGATATAGATCGTGCCGAATTCGCTCCAGAGGAAGGTGGCGATAATAGGTGCCATTGCACCCCCGAGGATTGCACCTAACTGGTAACCCAGGGAAGCACCGGAGTATCGTACATGTGTGCTGAACAGTTCGGCAAGGAAAGCAGCTTGTGGTCCATACATCATTGCTACAAAGATATGCCCGCCCGACATTGCGAGGACTATAAGCAAAAAATTACTCGTGTCGATTAAGGGGAACATGGCAAAAGCCCAGGCACCTGTTAAGACTGCCCCCAGCATGTAAATGCCCCGTCGACCATGGCGATCAGAGTAGGCAGAGGCAATAAATAACGTGGGAATCTGGAAGCAGGAAGAAATAAGTACGGCTTGCAGCATCGTGTCTCTGGACAGGCCCAGTCCCACCGAACTGCTGCCGTATGCCACCAGAAAGGCAATAAGTATATAAAAGGTCACCTGGATAGCAAGGAATGCACCTGCAGCCAGCAATATCTGTTTTGGGTACAACCTGATGGCCTCAATTACAGGAGACTGTGCGGGTATGGGGAGATCAGCTTCAGTTTCTGCAGCCACTTTCACTTTGTCTTCAACAATACGCTGAAGTTCTCGAAAAGCTGGCGTGTCTTCAAGCGTTAACTGAACGTACAAACTGAGGCCAATCAGGATGATGCTGGACAGGAAAGGTATCCGCCATCCCCACGACATGAATTGCTCATCTGTGCATGCGGCACTGACAGCAAGAAAAGCAAGGTTTGCCAAAATAATACCCACCGGTGCTCCGGCCTGGGCAAATGCGCCGTAGAAGCCTCGTCTGTCGCGAGGGGCATTTTCTGTTACCAGCAGCATGGCACCACCCCACTGACCGCCTACCGCAAGACCCTGGGCGAAGCGTAAAAGTATGAGGATCAGGGGTGCAGCAGGACCAATCAGAGCGTAGGTTGGCAAACAACCTATCAGCATGGTGGCGACCCCCATCAGCATAAGTGCAGTAACCAGGGCTGCTTTACGTCCGACTCGATCGCCAAAGTGCCCGAAGAAGATTCCACCGACGGGACGCGCGAAGAAACCAACCGCGAAGGTGCTGAAAGAGGCTATCAGACCAACAAATTCCGGCATGTCATTCGGGAAGAAGGCCGTGGGAAACACCAGCGCCGCAGCGGTACCAAAGATGAAGAAGTCGTACCACTCGATACTGGTGCCAGCCAGTGACGTAATCGCCACTTTCTTCATGCTCGACTCAGATGCAACGGATTCTTCTGTGGCCATCGTGTTCCCTTTTTTGTTTTTCTGGTGTAGATAATGCCCGTAAAAGGCCTTTGATGCGAATGTTACCGATCAGAGGAGAAGGAGATCCTGGTAATATCCAATCAGGAGAATGTTACCAACACTGAGAGATTTTCCAGGATCTTGTTCGGACTTCAGTCAGCCAGGAATCTTTTCGTTAGATCATAAAAGACCGTATTGGCGTCAGCATCTATGATGTTCCCGTGAGTAACGATGATTTTATCAAAGTCCCATTGATCAATCACCTGAATTGCTTCCGCGAAATTTGTCTTGTCCTTGCGTAAGAAACCGAATTTCATCGGAGGTGCAATACAAAGGTCTTTAAAACCAATCAGCCGGAAAAGGTGTGCAATCAACCTTGCGCCCATAGTGTCCGGTAACGGATCCGAATAATTCTGAATGATGTCAGTCACTATCAGGGAGTTTGATTTATTGTGAAGGAATACTGACTCGTTGAAGAAAGGCACGTCAAAAAGCAGCTGGTGCGTCAGATCTTCGGACCAGGGATTCCGAAAGGTATCATCCATCAGAACGCAGCCGTCAGGTAACGTAAGTTTCTTGGGGAGTCCTTCGCTGACAACTAATGTGGCTTGAGGATATCTCTGATACCAATCCAGAAGCCATAAGTTGTGCAGGTTATTGGCGGCCACTAGGTACTGAACCTGCCCAATCTGATCGACCAGATCTTTGAGTTCATCTGAAAATGGGGTTGGCGAGTGAATCCATAGCCTTCCGTTGGTAAGTTTCACAATAGTCATTCTCAATCGCAACTCATTACCACCCATCGAATGAGTGTCTTCGTGAATCCAGATATCTTCACCTAATTTATGCAATTGATTTCCGCCATATTAAATATGTAACTTGATAGCTGAGAGATGCAATATAAGCAAAGTAGCGCTTGATCGCGAGAGAGGAAAAGTGGTTATCATACTAAGCATGAAACCAGGAACAGCGATCAGAACCGCAGGACATTATTGCTTGAATAACTTGCTAGAGGGAATTTCCCAGCAGAAAGGTTCCTACCTACTGCTGTTTGAAGTTAGAGAGCAGTTCGCAGTCAAGGTCGGCAGACTTGGCAGGTGTCAGTTCAAATCCGGTGCCTATGTTTATAGCGGCAGTGCATTCGGACCCGGTGGGCTTAAGGCGAGAGTAACAAGGCATGTCAGATTAAGGAAGAAACGGCACTGGCATATTGACTATGTCCGATCGCGAATGACATTGAGGCAGGTACTCTGTGCGGTAGGAACTCGTGAAGAATGTGACTGGTCGAAAAGATTTGAAGAATCAGGGTTGCAGATGCCTGTCGCCAAATTTGGCTCTTCAGACTGTCAGTGTCATAGCCACTTTTTTTATTCGCCTGATCTTCAGTCTCTGATGGCAACTGTCAGATCCCTGGACATGCAGAAAGCAAGTTAGGCATTATCTAATTTTGGCAGTCCTATTGGTCGTGCGAGAGTTTGGTGGGAATTAAACGCTTCAGCGGCATTCAATCCCTGAGTTTCCTGCACATTTCCGGGGTCTTGCGGCATTGCAGAGGCGCTTTCATACGGTCTGTACGGGCCAGCAAAGAAACCATGAAGTTTTGGATAGACGAGCATGATAAGACCCGCAGTGAGTAGTACCCAGCGTACCGGATGAAATCGGCCAGACGGCGGTTTACATATTTGAAGATAAATACCTGACGGGCCGTGTGCTCGAAGTGGATAGTGGAATTTGTATCTAGGTCGATTCTGCCCGGGGAGTCGCTGACTTAGCTTGGCCCGATAATATTCCTGGGACTTAGCTTGAATCCTAGCCAATCGAGGGCGTAGCCCGTGTTCAGAGTCTTTTCCCCGGGTACGCCCACGGTCGCAACGGCGACTTCCCTCACTTGCTTGTGAGCCCTTAGTCTCACAAGGCCCCTCGGCGTGAGCTTGAGGCTCTGGAAAAAGACTCTGGATGCGGACTGCGCCTTCAGTTACCGCACAGGTGACAGTCTTAGAATAAATTACCCATCCGAAGAGAAAGAAATTTGTGTTCCCTATCCCGAGAATTGTTAGCGTTAAAGTAACCGGAATTGCCTTGACATGAATATCGTGTATAGCCTTTGCAACTACTATCCCGGTCTTAACAGGATTTGTTTTAGCTGATTAGTGCGTGGTTAGGTAATCGATCCACTAAAGGTATTGAATTCAATGCTGACATCACTTTCTAACGGAACGTTTCATTCATTAAAACTGACTTTGAAGCAGAAATTTTGTGTTGCAGTCCCCCCCTTTGGTAATCTGGCGACCAGACCTTAGAATGAATCAGGTGAAGTATGACAGGCAGTCTTTCTGGAATAACGGTGCTCGATCTTGGGCAGATCTATAACGGACCTTATGCAACCTTCCTGATGGCGATGGAAGGAGCGAGAGTGATAAAGGTCGAGTCGCTGATAGGTGAAGCGTTGAGGAGCAGGGGACAGAAAAGTTCTGCAAGTTATGCCTTTCTGACGCTGAATCAGAATAAGGAGTCGATTTCGCTTAATCTTAAGTCAGAGAAGGGTAAGGAGATATTCAAGGAGCTGGTCAAAAAGGCTGATGTTGTGCTGGAAAATTTCTCACCTGACACAATGGAAAACCTGGGGCTGTCTGCAGAAACTCTGCTGGAAATTAATCCTCAATTGATCTACGCATCAGGATCTGGATATGGACGAAGCGGGTTGCATCGGGATTTTCTGGCGATGGATATTACGGTTCAGGCCATGTCTGGGATCATGAGTGTCACCGGTTTCGCGGGATCACCGCCACTTAAGGCAGGTGTTGCGTTGTGTGATTTTTTTGGTGGCATACATTTGTATGGCGCTGTTGTAACCAAGTTGTTTGAACGCCAGCATACTGGCAAAGGGGCAGTTGTTGATGTCGCCATGCAGGATGCTGTGCTTCCTTCACTGGCAACTGTCCTGGGTGCCTATTACTACCACGGCAAGCAGATGCAGGAACGGACCGATAACCGTCATCCGGCACTGACGCTTGCACCCTATAATGTTTATGAAGCGAGTGATGGTCATGTATCGATCATCTGTATTCGTGATGGGCACTGGCGCGGTCTCTTAAGAGCCATTGAACGGCATGATCTGATTGAGAATGAGTCGCTGGCAACTATGGCACAAAGATCGGCAAACATGGAACAAGTCGATGAAATCGTGGCGAGCTGGACTCGCCAGCACAGTAAGCAGAATGTTCTTGAAGCCATGCAGAAAGAGGGGGTGCCAAGTGCCATGGTTCGTGATGTTGAAGAGATTCTTGCTGATCAGCATCTTCATGATAGAGGCATGCTCCGAGATACCGAGCACCCGATGACTGGTGATGTCGTTTTGATGAACTCACCTATCAATGTTGCAGGAGGCAGTAAAACTGATCTTCGAATGCCGCCGGAACTTGGTGAACACAATGGCCTGGTGCTGGGAGATTTGCTTGATTATTCAGAGAGCGAACTAAAAGAACTGGTGGCTGACGGCGTCATAGGCGAATTCTCATAACCACCACAAATCTGTAGATTCGCGAACCACAGAATAACAATAACTTCAAAAAGATCTGCTGTGAAAAAACCGTATTACTTCTTACTATCATGGTCGGAATGAATCAGTTGCTGCTGTTGCGACAGGAAGCAGAGGAGCGTTTAGACACGGAGTACGATATCAGGAAGTTTCATCAGACCGCCCTTGCTCAGGGCGCATTGGCACTTGTCATACTGAATCAGGTCATCGATGAATGGCTGGATTCGTATGCGGTACCTTAGACGATAGGGTCCGAATCAACGAGATTGTCATGGATGTAAAGATCGAGGTTGGTTGTTGTAAACTTGATATATGACTCATCGTTACTGAAATAGTCTGCGCCTGAAAAATCAGAAGTAATTCCCACAGGCATCGAACTGCCAACGATATCACCGAGATCCTGGCCATCCGGAATAACCGTACCGTCCGGGGTACCTTCGATAATAATGTCCTTGCTGCCATCAGAAAGAATTGAGTCGAGACTGTTATCCACAATGAAATTGAGCGTGTTTGCAGCCCCTGGTTCCAGCGCGGTTGGAAACTCATTATCCAGTTCAATGACTTCAAAGTTTGATAGCGTATCAACATTAGTAAGGTCAACATAACCCTCAATGCCCAGGCCATCTGCATCACCGAGACTGCTCGTATCAGCGAATAATGTGTCGTCCTCAAAATCAAATTCGAAAATAGTAACGCCGTCGGTCTGTGGCTTTGGAGCGTCGCCAGACGCTGCGCTAATAGCATTAGTTGCCAGACTTAACACTGACTCCTGGAATCCAAGATCATCGGTATAAAAGACTCTAACCGTGATTACCTTGCCGACTTCGCCAGAAGTTAAATATAATGTCGATGATGCGGTTTGACCCCCGATAGGTGATCCATCGCCGTACCATTGGTAGCTGAAAGGGTAGCTGTAAGTGTCAAGACCATCGGGATCCCAGAGCATATAGGTAATCGCCGTCAGCGTCTCACCCTCTACGAAGGAACCGGAACTTTCATTCCGAATCTCTACCCAACCTTCAGGAGGGTGGTTATTAGGCGCTTCGCTAACAGCAACAGT
>Ga0066829_10000147_pt1 | contig 24765 bp, 25 predicted proteins | sample ETNtaG_22_FD_65498 | JGI IMG/M metagenome (GOLD analysis project Ga0066829, IMG submission 65498) | Marine microbial and viral communities from oxygen minimum zone, Eastern Pacific Ocean - ETNP201306SV43 | ecosystem: Environmental > Aquatic > Marine > Oceanic | place: Pacific Ocean: Eastern...
TTTGGCGTGAAGTTCGGGTTCGCCGGCACATCTAAAGGCGCTTCAACCAGCAGGCCCAGCAGGGCCAGAACCAATAAACAGCCAAGTGCCGCCAGAAATTCTTTGAACAGAAAACCAGGGTATACAGGCAGGTTGTCAGGAGGGTGTTTCTTACCGGTTGCTTTGATCGTACCTTTTGGAAGTTCCTTTGACAATCGATCTCCTTAGAACCAATCGGTTTTGTAATTGTGATGCATCAGTGTGGTAAAGACAGGCGGTTTTGCCGCCACCTAAAGCCCGGCCGTTAGATTGCCATCTTTGCGCACACGCCAAAAATGCACCATTAAAAAAATAGCGGCCAAAAGCGGTAAAATAAAGACATGCAGGCTATAAAACCGGACCAGGGCCCTCGGGCCGAGATCTGAATCTCCCAATAAAAAAAAGGTTATATCACGGTCGGGCCTGAGTCCCAGTGCACTGCCGAGGGGTCCATCAGAGCCGAGCAATGGAACCGAATGGAGGAGATTGGTGCCCACTCTCGTCCCCCAGTATGAGATCTGATCCCATGGTAGCAGGTAGCCTGTAAATGCGAAAGCCAATACAATTAGAAGCAGACACACGCCGACTATCCAGTTGAATTCTCGTGGTGGTTTATATGATCCTGTATAGAAAACGCGGAGCATATGCAGCACAACGGTGATCACGATGCCGTGTCCGGCCCAGCGATGGACGTTACGCAAAAACCCCCCTAGAAAAACCGTATACTGCAAATCCAAAATATCGGCATAGGCATTTTCCAGGGTCGGCCGGTAATAGATCATTAAAAAAGCGCCCGTGAAAACCGTTATCAGAAATAACAGGAAGCTTAATCCCCCGAGGCACCAGGTGAAACTGATCTTCATTCTGTCGGCAGATAGCTGCATCGGATGCAGGTGCAAGAAAACCGTACGTCGCACTGCCTGTAACTCCTCTGCTGGAGTGCGCGGCAGACCGGTTCTGAATATTTTACGTTTAACTTCGGGGGGCAGCTTGATGGTCATTTTTTACAAACTTTAATCCGCATCGGCCGGCAGGGCGATATGGTCGGTTTTAGGCGTTTCCAGGCTGAAAACGTGGAGCAGGGTCTTTTGCCCGCTTTATAATAATATCCTGATCCACCACGAGAGATCCATTATCATCGAGTCTGATGGCAAACAGATCCAGAGAACGAGGTGGGGGGCCCTCCACATTTTGCCCATCTGCGTCGAACTTCCCACCGTGGCATGGGCATAAAAACATGTGGTGATCCCTGTTCCAGACCACTATACACCCCAGGTGGGTGCAAACGGCAGAAATAGATAAAAATCCCTTTTCATCTCGTACGATAAAAAGTTTTCGGCCGCTGTGGTAGACCACTTGGTCGTGCCGATAATCGTCCGGAAAACCCACCTTAACTGACATAGCAAGTCGGCTGGGCACACGGGGTCGGACAAAACTTATCATCGCCGCCAGAAATGTGGCGAAAGCAAGGCTTAACCCGGTCCATGAGAGCCGCAACAAAAATTTGCGGCGTCCCTGTTTGGGTTTTATGGAGGATGTATTGGTGTTAAGTGACATTCGTGTATTCCATCAGTAAGATAAAAAATTCGATTACCCGTTTGCTAAATGCATACCCCTTAAGACCGTTCATCAAACTCCTTTAATTCTTTTTCCAGACGTTCCTTGTATTCAGCCAGGTGGGCATCTTGAGTGTGGGACACCGTTTCGGTCCGAACCCCTGCGGACCAACGGTGAAGCAGAAAATATATTGCGATTGCCATGAAGGCGACGAATACGAACGGCAAAAACCACAGCATCAGGTTAAATCCCTTTTTGCTGGGTTTGGCTATGATCCGTTCTCCGTACTTGCTTACAAAGTATTGTAATATCTCCTCTTTGGTTTCGCCCCGGTGTAGCTTTTTTAGGATCAAATTCCGCATTTGAATACTGGTGCCGCTATTTGATTGTGCAATCGTCTGACCAGAACAGATAGGACACATAATGACCTCGTAGAGTTCTCTGGCTGTCTTTTCCAGCTCTTCTTCCGCATGAAGATTGGCGATAACCGGCAGGTTCGGAAAAAGCAGAATCAAAAGCATCAGCCCGGCAACGATGATTTTGCACTTCATAGTTTCATATCCGTTTTATTTTAACAATCCGCCTTTGGTTAGCCAATAGTGCATCTGGTAGGATCCGGATATCAGAAGGAGGGCGCCTGCAACTCTCCCCATATAGGGTAAGAGGCGGTGAACGTAGGTGGTCAGCCCTCCTTTGAAGAGAGCAAAGCTCAAAGCCAGTATGGTCAGCACGGATCCCATACCCAGTGAGTAGCTGATGAATTGAAAAATGCCGTTTGAAAAGCCCTTGGACTGTATGACACTTCCAACCACCACCAGAAATACGGGAAGCGTGCAGCCCAAAGAGGCCATCCCGTACCCGACGCCAAAAAGAAAGTAAGTCCTGAGCCCCTGGGATTCAGGGTTGCCGATCAGGTTTGCAAGGCGGCCGGGAATCGAAGTATATATTGATTTTCCCGCCAGCAGAAATAGACCGAGGCAGGCTAGGACAGTTCCGACGAACAAACCAAGCCAAGAGAGGTACTGCATGAGAAAATACCCCCCGGCCCAGATGATCACCCCGACAAATGAAAAAAGGACCGTAAATCCGAGGGTCACCGTTGTTCCAATAAGCAGCGCTTTACCCCCTTTGCGTAAAAGATGGACAGAAACAGGGCCGTCATCATGGCCGCCTAGATAAAGGGATAGATACGCCGGCAACAGGGAAAAACCGCACGGATTAACCGTTGAGACCATCCCTGCGCCGAAAGAATACCCAAAGGGGAGCAAAACGGCCACCGCATTCATCCAGTTGGCCAGAAAGATTTGTAATTCATTCATTCCATGATTTCCTGGGTTGAACTGATTAGCACTTTTTTCTCTATGGCGCCAACCCAGCGGCTAACGATCTCTCCTTTTCGCGATATGAAAAAAGTAACCGGAAGTCCCGAAACCCCATAATCGATGCTGACCTCTCCGGTCGGGTCAGGTGCGTTAGGATAGGTGATATCGAATTCCCGGATATAGTTCAGGGCATCTTCCTCTTTATCCTGGATATCCACCCCAATAAAAACCACGGCTCTATCCTTATAGGCGCGCCATGTTCTCTCTAAAAGCTGCGCTTCAATCCTGCAGGGGGGGCACCAGGATGCCCAGAAGTTGATAACAATCGGCTTGCCCTTCAGGCCGGCCAGAGAAATTGTGTTTCCCTTGAAGGCCGTCAAGATGAAGTCAGGTGCCGGCTGATTTACCATGGCGATGCCGCTCAACCCGGTTATCGGTTCCTTGTTCAGCATGCCCCACACCAGAAGTCCTAAAAAGCCGATAAAGACCATGGCGGCAATTGTAAACACTAATTTGTTATAAATTCTTTTCGATTCCATAAATCTGTTAAAACCTCATATGGCGTCACAGAAAGATCCAAACAATAGGATTTGCACCCAGGAAAAACCGATCTGGTGTTCTATAAACCGAAATCCTCTCCGAAGAAATTTTTTCACCGACGATTTGTATATGAAAATAATGAAAAGAGAAAGCAAAAAAACATTCTCTTATTACCTTTGCGAGCCGAACAGATTGCAACCAAGGATTTAATGTTCATTTTTTGAACATTTACAAGCAGGCATATTTCATAGCCCATTCTGAAAACTTTTCTTAGCGATCTTACCCACAAACAGACGAAGGGCGAATATAATTTTTCAAAAAAATAATTGGGCTTGGGAGCTTGGATTAAAATTCGTTATTGGTGTGGGGAAGATCTCGATATATATCCTTTGACCTGTGATAGCAAGATCGTCTACGATGATCCGAGTTTCGAGTTTCGCACCCCCAATCCAGCGGCATGTTGTATCCGGCATCAGGCCCGCGATGGAAAGGGTTGTCCGATATGTTCAGAAACTCCGACGATTACCGATTTCCCGTATAAAGTTAGTCCGTGTTTTGTTGTATATGGCGGTTACACTATTTGGAGGAATAATACGATGGATGAAATTGATATGGATAATGAAGATGGAAAAAAATCTTCGGATCAAGATAAAAAATTTTTAAACCCAACCCCGATGCTTGATGAGCTGGAAGAAGGTCCTTGGCCCAGTTTTATAACCGGCATAAAAGAATTGGCTGAGCGTACCAAAAAACCAATGCTCAGGGGCGTAATGGATCAGCTCGAGTATTCCTACCAAACCCGGATGGGATACTGGAAGGGTGGTCTGGTCATGGTACGTGGATATGGAAGTGGAGTCATCAGTCGCCGGACCATGATCAAAGATAAAATTCCGGAGGCAGCAGAATTCCACACATTACGGGTTCAACCTGCTCCGGCTTTACACTACAGCACAAAAATGTTAAGGGATCTTTGTGATACATGGGAAAAATACGGTTCAGGCTTGATTACCCTCCATGGTCAGACTGGGGATATCATGCTCCAGGGAATTGAGGAAAGCAAAATTCAGGAATGTTTTGACGCGATCAACCAGGCAGGATGGGATCTTGGCGGAGCCGGTCCAGCCATGCGCACCGGCGTATCTTGCGTGGGGCCCGCCCGGTGTGAGAACGCCTGTTATGACACACTGAAGTTACACTATAGGGTTTTGAAATATTTCACAGAAGATGTTCATCGTCCTCAATATCTCTACAAATTTAAATTCAAGTTCTCCGGGTGCCCCAATGACTGCAGCAATTCCATTTTTCGTTCTGATTTGGCCGTTATCGGGATGTGGCGGGATTCCATCCAAATGGACTCTACGGAAGTGCTGGATTGGATTGAGAAAAATGGCGCCGATTCCCTGGTGAATAACGTGATTAATCGTTGCCCAACCAGAGCCATATCGCTCGAACACGGTGAAATGGTTATTGATAATAAAAACTGTGTTCGTTGCATGCATTGCCTGAACGTGATGCCTAGGGCGTTGTCACCTGGAAGGGAACGGGGGGTGACTGTGTTGGTTGGCGGAAAAAATACCCTAAAAGTAGGCGCCATGGGTTGCACAATGGTCGTCCCTTTTTTCAAAATGGATGCCGATGAAGATGTCGATAAATTCATAGAATTGTGTGAAAGCATTATCGATTGGTGGAATGACAATGGATTCGAAAAGGAGCGTATCGGCGAAACCATTGAGCGGGTTGGACTGAAACAGTTTTTGACCGGGGTCGGTTTGGAAGCCTCAGTCGATATGGTCGCCAAACCGCGGAGCAATCCCTATTATAAATCTAAATACTAGGCTACTAATTCTCTTAGTATCATAAAATTAGGAAAAGAACATGAATGTCAAAAGAACATGGAAAACTGTTGAATCAGGTCCCCACGACTATCAGGAAGCCCTCCATCCGGTGGTCAAAAAAAATTATGGAAAATGGAAATACCATGAACTCCCCAAGCCAGGAATATTAAAGCATGTCGCAGAAAGCGGGGATACGCTTTTCACGGTCAGGGCCGGCACACCCCGTCAGGATTCGGTGGATTTGATCCGGCGGCTTTGCGATATCGCTGATAAGTATGCCGACGGTTATCTCCGATTTACGGTTCGTAACAATGTGGAGTTCATGACACCGGATGAAGAGAACGTGGAACTAATGGTCAAGGAACTGGAGGCAATAGGGCTGCCGGTCGGAGGCGCCGGACCCTGCGTCTCGTCAGTGGCACATACACAAGGGTGGCTGCACTGTGATATTCCGGCCACCGATGGGTCCGGTGTGGTCAAGTCCATAATGGACAGTTTGTATGATGACTTCAAAAACTGGCAGATGCCGAGCAAGGTAAGGCTTTCTACCTCATGTTGCGCCATTAACTGTGGAGGGCAGGCGGATATCGCCATTGTAGTCAAGCACACCCGCCCACCCCGCGTCAACCACGAGATCATTGCAAACACCTGTGAATTGCCAAAGGCAGTTGCTTGCTGTCCCGTGGCGGCAATCCGGCCAACGGTGGTTAACAATAAGCAATCAGTGATGGTCGACCATAAAAAATGCATGTATTGCGGTGCCTGTTTTGGAGCCTGCCCCGCAATAGAGATCAATCATCCGGAACACTCTAAAATTGGTGTTTGGGTTGGCGGAAAAAACTCCAATGCTCGTTCCAAACCCTCGCTGGGGAGCCTGGTGGCCCATAACCTGCCAAATAATCCGCCACGGTGGCCGGAGGTCAATGAGGTGATCAGGAAAATTTTAACTGCCTTCAAGAATGAAGGCCGCCCCTGGGAGCGATTGGGAGAATGGATCGATCGGGTGGGCTGGAAGCACTTTTTTGAAGAAACCGACTTAATCTTTGAAAAGGATATGATCGATAGCTATCGTCATGCCAGAACCACCTTTAACCAGTCGGCGCATGTTCGTTTTTAAGAATTGATCAAAAATAGGTTTCCGTTTTTTTTGAACCCTAGAGATGGAGCAGATGTATGAGTATCAAACTTACGGAATCCAATCCCATCCTTGACTCAGCGTTAACATATCAATTTCCGAAATACTGCGAAGAGCAAGGGACAGACAAGGTCGTTGCCTTCGGGAACCAAAGCAACAAATGCCCTATCTATGTACTTCAGGTTCCACCCTGTACAGTGGGATGTCCGGCCGGCAATGACATCCGCTCCTGGCTGACCATTGTGCAGAAAACCGACCAGAAGAAACGCAGCTGGGAGGAGTCATACGAACTGGCCTGGCGGGAAGCAAGCAAGACCACCCCGTTTCCTGCGGTCTGCGGTCGTATTTGTCCGTATCCGTGCGAGATTAAATGCAACCGAAGCAAGAAGGAGGATGGTGCAGTCAATATTAACGCCTTTGAGCGCTGGATCGGCGATTATGGCATCACCCACGGGTTGCGGCATGAGAAGCTGACGGAAGAGGTCATGGACAAAAAAGTGGCTGTAATCGGTGCAGGCCCGGCCGGTTTGAGCTGCGCATTTCAGTTGGCGCGGCGCGGCTACCCCGTGACCGTATTTGAAGCTTTTCCCATGCCAGGCGGTATGCTTCGCTATGGTATCCCGCCCTACCGGCTCCCGCGCAATATCCTGGATGCGGAAATCAAAGCCATCAGCCGGATGGGTGTCGAGATCCTGTGCAATACGGTTATCGGTAAAGATAAAAGCCTCGATGACCTGAAGGCCGAATTTGATGCTATATTCATCGGCATTGGTGCCCATGAAGGAATTAAACTGGGGGTCGAGAGCGAGGACGCTTCAAATGTCATCAGCGGGGTAACGTTCCTTAACATGGTCAACTCCGGTGAGACCGTGCATGTGGGGGATGATGTGGTTGTCATCGGTGGTGGTGACAGCGCCATTGACGCTGCGCGTGTTGCCCGACGTTTTGGTGCCAAGGTCACCATCCTATACCGTAGAACACGTACGGAAATGCCGGCCATCGAGCGGGAAATTGATGAAGCACTGGCCGAAGACATTGACATTCGGTATCTGATCACTCCGATCGGCATCCGCACAAAGGACGGGAACGCCGTTGCCGTGGAGTGCCTCAGAATGGAACTGGGCGACCGGGACGACAGCGGCCGGCGAAGACCGGCCCCGATTTCGGGATCAAATTTTGAGGTGCGGTGCACCACCCTGATTCCCGCCATCGGCCAGCGCCCCCAATGGAAGGAGGTCAAACGCTGTGTTGGCAAAAACGACTGGCTTATGCCCAACAAAAACTGGTCGGTAGATGAGGGTATCTACGCTGGCGGCGACGTTGTCAACATGGGCCTGGTGACCACGGCCATCGGCCACGGGCGAAAGGCCGCCGAACGGATGGATGCGCAGCTCAAGGGACAGCGTTTCCATCCGTCAGATCAATTGCGGATCGTAACCCCTGAAATAATGCACCTTGAATATTACGAGACGTTAAAGCGCAACGAGAGAAAATGGGTGCCGGTAGCGGAACGCTTGGGCGGCGGTCTTGATCTGGAAGTCGACCTATGCATTACCGAAGAGCAGTTCCGCGACGAGGCCATGAGATGCATGAGTTGTGGAGTTTGTGTTGAATGCAATCAATGTTTAATATTCTGTCCCCAGCAATCCATCTCGACATTTCCAGAAAATCCTATCGGTGAGGTAATGTACACACATTACAGCCAATGCGCCGGTTGCCATATTTGCGCTCAGGTTTGTCCATGCGGCTATATCCAAATGGGGATGGCAGATGGACTCTAATCTTTGTCAGGAGTGATATTCATGCATGAGGATTTAATTGGTCAAATTATGGAAGCCATCGACCGGTCGAAAGAATGGGCAGAAAAAGGGTGGAAGGTCACCTTTGGGAGAAGAGAGGTTGAAGTTTCTTCATTGCATCAAGCGCAAAGCCTCCCTCAAAACGTTGTGTGTCGCGAAGAGGCAGTGAATTATTGGACCAATGTTGAACAAACAGGGAGGGAAGCTGCCAAATATGGAAAAAAAGCAATAGCCGCTTTAAAAAGAAATGATCTCAGAGCCGCTGAAGATGCGATCTATTTTTCAAAATACCTTGAAAAAGCGTTTGCGGACTACACACGAACATGGAAACCGGTGCATGAAGCGGTCAAAAGAGAATTATTCAAATGAAAAAAAATGCCTGAAGAAATATGCTCATATGATGTAAGATGCCGAACATGCCATACCCTGTTCAAGGTGCAACTTTTTGAGAGCCACGAAAAAAATCTGTTTCTGACTGATAAAAAAGATTGGTATTGTGAGAAGTGTAAAAAAGAGTATTTCAGTAAACAGACAGAAAAACTCACAAGGGCGCAACAGGCCATTGGATTATCCGAGCTTAAAGGTTCCCAGAAGATGGTATCATGGGCGGTGAAGATCAGGGCAGAGTTGATGAACAAGGCTGATTACCTCAAAGAAAGTCTCAAGTTTGAAAATGATGATGAAAGGGAATTGTCAGGAAAGGCCTTTGAGAGGTTTTTCAAGGAATGGCAGGGAAAAACAGATGCAAAATGGTGGATTGACCGGCGGAAAATGAGTGTACAGGATATTTCAAAAAGGGTGGAAGAAATATCCGAATCGATTAAAAAGAAATGATTCGGACCGATCCATGCGAGGAGGGTGTGAAGTTGAGCGGAACGAAAGCGAACGGAACTGTATCACCGCGTACTGGAATTTATGGAAGCCTATGAATTCCTTATCCTCCCCATAAGTCAACTGCCTCGCTTTGATATACGACAGCGCTCTGTTTCTGCGATCAACGGTGTGAAAATTGATACCAAAAGTGTCGATATAAGGCAATCAACCTTGAGCCATGTCGTAAAATGGGAAACCAAAAGCGAAAAATCTGTATCTGCTCAATTTTGGTTGTTTTGTTCTGCGGCATAACGTCGATAGATGCCAAAACATTCAAGATCGTAAGTTATAACCTGGAAAATCTTTTTGATCTTACCCGGGATGGAACAGAGTACCCCGAGTATATTCCGAATACCGGCTATGGCTGGACAAAGGATATTGCAAATATTAAATACACCAATATAGCTAGAGTGATAAAGGATCTGGCGGGCGATGTTGTCGCTTTGCAGGAAGTCGAATCGAAAAAAGCCCTTATCAACTTGCGCAACAGGTTGAAAGATTTCGGCGTAGACTACCCTTATCTTGAAATTGCGGACAATAAGGCCACGGTGGTAAAGTGTGCAGTTTTGTCGAAATTTCCAATTGTCGAAAAAGAAGGAATAGAGGTTGATGACATTGATAACGAAATCGCGAGAAATATTCTTAGAATTATGCTTGATATCGATGGCAATCATATCATCCTGCTGATCAATCACTGGAAATCGAAACGGGGTCCTGAAAGCATGAGGATCGCTTACGCAAAAAGACTCAGAAAAGAGATCGAAAAACTAAACGGAGGTATTGATTTTATCCTAATCGGTGATTTTAATTCAAATTATAATGAACACAAAACCTTTCAAAATTCTGAAAAACTAAACGATAGTGGCGGTATCACCGGCATCAATCATATCCTAGGGACGATTCAAGATACTGAAATGATAAATGAAGAGATGCTGGCAAATCAGACCGAGGGGGGGTATCTGTATAATTTATGGCTTGAAATCCGTAACACTCGGCGGTGGTCTTACAATTTTTTTGGCAAAAAGGGAAGTCCGGACAATATTATCGTATCCAAAGGCCTTTATGATGGCGAGGGGATTTCATATGAGGATAATTCGTTTGATAAGTTTCACCCATCCTATCTGTTCAAGAAAAGGGCGATCTATCGCTGGCAAAGGGCTAAAAATGGCACAGGAAAGCACTTAGGCAAAGGGTACTCGGATCACCTGCCGATTTTTGCGTATTTTTCCACCAACCCTTTTTGTTTGAAAGCCGACGACACCAGTCCAGGTAATATCAACCCGATAGAGTTGGAAAAAAGCGAACCTCCAAAAGCCTTGCTTGACCCAAATACCGCAAGCAGAGAAGAACTGATGTCTATCAGTGGAATCGGTCCTGTTCTTTCAGAACGAATCGTAGCTGGACGACCTTACAGGACCGTCGATGATTTGCTTAAAGTAAAAGCAATCGGCCCAAAAAGACTAAAAAAGATTCGCCCGTATTTTTTGATCAGGTGAATCGCTTTTTATCTTTGATCGCGGTATAAAAATGTTCTGTGTTATTCTTGATAAGAATCCGTGTTGATTGATGGTTTGCATGTCTAGCGAATCGGCCTGTAAAAAATTTCTCTCGGCCTGAAGGCAAAATTAAGAACGATTTTCGGAATTTCAATCCCTTTATCTTTTTTCAGCTTTCGAATTTAAAAATGGCTGCTTGGATGGACGAACATTTCCTGTCCCATTGAAAGCGGGATGGCGAGAGCCTTCAATATGTTTTCTACCCACAAAGGGGATTTTTTAGACAACGCGTTTGATATAGAATGAAAACTCTGTCTCACCCTGTTCTGTTTTTACAATTTCATTTCCGGTCGTCCGGGCCCAGGCCGGAAAGTCGTTCACCGAGCCAGCATCGGTACTGATGGCTTGAAGGACCTGGCCCACTTCAATGTCGTTGATCCCCTTGCTCACCTTGACAATTGGCATGGGGCAGGGCAAGCCTTTTAAATCCATAATCTTATCCACTTTTATCTCTTCAGTCATTTTTACTCCTTTTTTGTTTTTTTAATCTTGTTTATTTTTCAAACCTTCACAGGATTTTCTCCGCCGCTGAATTCTCATTTCAGGTGGTTACATGAACAGTTGAATTTTGCTGTTTGCCGCTTCTTCTAAAAAGCTTGCCACACCGCAGTACTCGAGACCCGGATAATCGATCATTTCCTCGTGTTTGAACCCCATCAGATCCGCAGACATTTCACATACATAAATCTTTACCCCCATCTCGCCGGCCATGCTGATCATTTCAGACAGAGACGCAATGTTTTTCTTTTTCATCACCGATTTCATCATTGCAGTGCCCATGCCGCCCATATTCATTTGAGAGAGCTTGGTCTGATCGACTCCCGTCGGGAGCATGGAGCCAAACATATTGCTCATTAAATCTTTGCTGCCGGCATGTTTGTTCTTATCTCGCATCATCGGCGTGCCCCAAAATGTAAAAAACATGACCGCCTCCATTCCCATGGCCGCCGATCCGGTGGCAATCATAAATGCTGCCAAAGCCTTGTCCAGTGCACCGCTGAAGACGATCATGGAAATTTTGTTTTCCGGTGCATTTTTATTAATCGCGGCTACCTGAGTTTTCAATTCTTCTATCTGTTTTTCAATATGTTCCATTTCCATCGTTATCCCCCTTTGCTTTATTTTATTGATAATGAATTTTATGTCTGTTTATGGCAAAAAAATAATGGATAGAGCAAATCGACTGTCGCTAACCGAAATTCATCAATCGACAACTATCAGGCTTTTCCAGCTTGTCCGGTTAAGGGTCAATGCCAGAATATCTTTTATTCAATTGAGAATATGATATTCTGATTGTTATTTGGTTAATATGGTGAACTTTATTTGGCGGAAATGGTCTATGCCATTAATTCTTTCACCGACTCCATTGAAGCTGCAAGAATATCTAGATTGGTCAACAGGATCTTTCTCTGTTCCGGTACCATATGCAGCAACACTTCATGATGGATATGATCCATAAATATACTGATTTCATTATATTTTTTCTGTCCATACGCTGTAAGGCTCAGTAACTTGATCCGTGAATCTCCGGGATCTTTGATCCGTTGGATCAGACTCTTTTGGATCAACCCCTGCATGATTTTCGACACGCGACTTTTTACCACATTCATTTTTTCGGCAATCCGTTTGGGAGTGAGATATCGCGCTTCACCAAAAAGCATCAAGCATCGCATCTCTGCTTCCGGCAGTTCAAATTTTTCACTCTGATACTGCATCCGTTCCTGACAGCATTGGAAAAGTTTGGCGATGATATTTTGAAACTGACGGAGTTGATGCTCCCTGATTTCCGTGTGGGGATTTTTATTAAATTGATTCATGCTGTAAACTATTGATAGAAATATAAATCTGTCAAGTCCTTTTTTAAAAAAACCGTAAAAGAAAGGCATTCAGAGCATGTGAAAGTAAAAACTGTCGGTCGGTAGAGACGACTGGCAGTGGCGAATATTTTAATATGTTTTTTTATAAACGACTAGAATGAATAAAACGTTGATATTCAAACATCTTAGCACATGTCTTAACCGCATGTTCCGGGGTGAAAAAAATACCCTTATATGGGCCTTATTTCATCCGATAAACCGTTTGACCTTTTTTGTCTGAAATCAAACTCACACCAAAAATAGGTTTTTTATGGTTTTCCATTAGTTCTATGATGTGAACGATATATGACTATTCAAATTCCGAAAGCGCCTCGATGGCGGTCAAGGTGAAAAGCATATGGCCCCTTTTGAGAAGAGGCACCAACAAATGCAATCGATCTGGGATGGAAGAAATATCCCAATAATTTTGGATCAACAGGCGGTTGAAATTCATTCTTTCAGCGGAAGGTATGAAGATAAGGAGCATAACACAGTTTTTTGGAGGAGTAAAACAGACGGATTGAGCCGACATTTAGAATGATCCGCTGTTTGAGGAGAGAGTAAAAAGGTCCGATGTTATGCTTTTTATTTTTCGTTACAGTTCAATCTTGACATGTAAAACTCATTTTCCTACTCTTTAACAAATATAAAAGAGCATTATCGTTTCCTTTTCATCTAAACCCTGTGTGACAGCGGGTATTGGTCTGTAACTGCCGAATCTTTCCTTATTTTTGTTTGTCGGATCGGTTTGTCTATTTTGGATATGCCAAAGGATATTGTCTTGCCATGAACCGACGTACCTTTCTCAAGATATCCGGTATGGGGAGTCTTTCATTTGCTGCAGGATGTAGCCGTGAACCTGAAAAGACCCTCTTTTCCATGACCCACACTCCGGATGACAGGGTAACCGGGAAAGCCAACTGGTACGCCTCCACATGTCGGGAGTGCCCTGCAGGTTGCGGCATCCTTGCCAAAAACAGGGAAGGACGCGTGGTCAAAATCGAGGGAAATCCGGTTCATCCGATCAACAAGGGGAAACTCTGCATGCGGGGGCAAGCCGCCTTGCAGGGCATTTACAATCCTGACAGATTAAAAACCCCTCTGTTCAAAGCAAAAAACGGTTGGCAGCCGCTTTCCTTTCTAAAAGCCAAAACTATTTTGAAAAATAAGGCCGATGAGGCGGCCCAAAAGGGATCGAATCGGGTGCGCATGTTGACAGAGACCATCGGTGACAGCCTGATGGGTCTGTCATCAACGGTTTTGAAAAACCTAAAATCACATACCCCAATGGTGTATGAACCCTTTGCATATGAATCCTTAAAAGCGGCCAATGAAACGATGTTCGGCGTCAATGGCTTGATCTCCTATCGTATGGACAAAGCGGATATCCTGATTTCATTCGGCGCAGATTTTTTAGAAACCTGGTTGTCTCCGGTCGAATATGCCTGGAAGTTTAAAGCCATGCACTCGCTCAAAGAGGGTAATAAAAATCTGTCTTTCCATATCAGTTCCTATCAATCCTTGACCGGCGCAAACGCCGATCACTGGCTGGCATGCCATCCTGGCACCGAGGCTATGGTGGCGCTCGGCCTGGTTAAAGAGGCCCTGGATATCGGCAAAGGTAATCATCTTCCTCGATTCTTTCATGAATTATTAAACAAAGCCACCGCTCCTTTCACCCGGAAGCAGGTCCTTCAGCGCTTGGCAATTCCCCCGGCGCTCTATGAAAAACTGATTGTCCGGCTTATGGGGGCACGAAACCCGCTGGTGCTTGGAACCGCCACCGGCGCATCTGATCTCAACGGAGTGCAAACCAATCTGGCTGCCAATATATTAAATCTTCTTCTCGATCCGGACCTGCTGTTGTTTGACTTTCACAACAGGTACAGCGTGGAAATGGCGGCAAAACATCATGACATTCTGAAATTTTTTAATACCCTAAATGCGGGTAGGGCAGACCTGCTGCTGCTTAACAATGTAAATCCGGTATTTACCCTTCCTTCCGATAGCGGTGTAAAGGAAGCACTTGAAAACAGCGATCTTTTCGTGGTGAGTTTCAGCAATTTCATGGATGAAACCTCTGAGACGGCTGATCTTATCCTACCGGTCCAAATGCCACTTGAAACCTGGGATGAATATGGTGGTCTAAAGCCGGTTGTATCGACCTTGCAACCGGCCATGGGTAAACTTACCAACAAACCGCATCTCGGAGATGTCCTTCTTTATATCGGTTTTGAAAATGATCAACCGACAGACAATTACAAAGCCTATCTTGTTTCCAGACTCGCAAAAGATCACGGCATTACTAATGAAGCCCAATGGGTACAGATGCTTCAGCACGGTGGAAAATTCGACCCATCCGTCAATCCTGTCAAGACGCCCAAACAATTCCATTTGAAAAAGCTTGAATCTATACTGACCCAAAAATCAAAACCGCCGAAATCGGATCTTGTCTTTGCCGCAGCACCATCCATCCGATTTTTTGACGGAAGGGGAGCCAATAGACCCTGGCTGTGCGAAATTCCGGATCCCCTGTCACGGATTGCCTGGCAAACACCGGCCATCATTCATCCCACGACAGCTCAAGAAAACAGCATTGCCCAGGAAGATGTCATTCGGATTCAAGCCAAATCCGGTGTACTGGAAGCCCCTGTATACCTAACCGAACTTGTAACACCCGGTCTGGTGGTGATGGGCATCGGTCAAGGCCACCCTTCATACGGCAGATATGCAGAAGGGACAGGTAGCAATCCCTTCAAACTTCTCAACGCTAAACCCGATCCGGATTCCGGTGGCACCAGCTATACCATCGATCAGATTTTTATTAAAAAAACCGGCCGTACACTGAGACTGGCACACACGGATGGCAGCCGGACCCAACATGGTAGAACATACGCCCTTTCCATCACTTTGGTAGATTTAAAACAACCCAAACAGCCCCAAAAGCGTGGCCTGACCATAGACGATTTTCCTGTAACATTGCCTTTACGCGAAGGATACGATCCTAAACGTGATTTTTATTCGCCCCATGACCATGGGAATTACCGCTGGGGCATGGTGGTGGATTTGGACAAATGCATCGGTTGTGGGGCGTGTTCTGTCGCCTGCTACGCTGAAAACAATATCGGCATTGTCGGAGTGGATCGGATCATGGACGGTCGGGAAATGGCCTGGCTCAGCATCGAACGCTTCCACGATCCCGATCAGATGGGAAACATCACGTTTCTGCCCATGCTCTGTCAGCACTGTGACAACGCTCCCTGCGAACCGGTTTGTCCAGTGTATGCATCCCACCATTCACAAGAGGGATTAAACAATCAAATATATAACCGCTGCATCGGAACCCGCTTTTGTGCCCAGAACTGCCCATACAAGGTGCGCCGATTCAACTGGTTTGAATGGAAATGGCCCGAGCCGATGGATTTGCAGTTGAACCCGAATGTCACCGTACGCAGCAAAGGAGTTATGGAAAAATGTTCCTTCTGTATCCAGCGGATAAAGACCACCCATGACATAGCAAAAAATGAAAAACGAATGATCCGGGATGGGGAAGTTAAACCGGCCTGTGTACAGACCTGCCCCACGGATGCCCTGGTCTTTGGCAGCCTGAAGGACAAGGAAAGCAGAGTAAGAAAGCTTGTTGATGATCCGCGGGCATACCAGGTCATGGGATATTTGAACACCAAACCTGCGGTGATATATCTGAAAAAAGTTATTCATAAAGCCTAGATGCTAGAGATATTTTGGTAAACTGGATTAGCCTGTTGTGCAGGTGCATGCTTTGTAAGCTTGGAAGGATTGGAACAGATAGATAAATTATGACGCAACTCACTTACGATCAAATCGATCAAACCATTCTGGACTCGTTAAACCCGCCGAAAAAGAGCTATTGGGGTATTGTTGCCATCCTGCTTCTGGGCGTGCTCATCGGGGCGGCCTCCTGGGTTTATCAAATTTTTGTCGGAATCGGTGTGGGCGGCCAGAACAACCCGGTAGCCTGGGGCACCTATCTGATCAATTTCGTATTTTGGGTCGGTATCGCCCACTCCGGAACCCTCATTTCAGCCATTTTGCACCTGTTCAGGGCTGGATGGCGCAATCCGATTGCCCGGGCTTCCGAAACCATGACGGTTTTTGCCGTATGCATCGCAGGGCTGTTCCCCTTTATCCATCTGGGCCGTGTCTGGATGGTCCATTACATGTTACCGATTCCAACCCAGAGACTTCTTTGGCCCAATTTCGTGTCGCCGCTGATGTTTGACGTCATCGCCATCAGCACCTATCTGATCGTCAGCTCGCTTTTTTGGTACACCGGATTATTGCCGGACTTGGCCGTAATGAGAGATCGCTCCACCGGGACTCGTCATAAAATTTTTAAATTTCTTTCCCTGGGCTGGACCGGAGCCCACGAGCAATGGCGTCATTATTCCCGCGGCTATCTGTTCTTCGCAGCCCTGGCCACTCCTTTGGTCATATCTGTCCACAGTGTGGTTTCATGGGATTTTGCCTTGGGTATTACGCCGGGCTGGCATACCACCATCTTTGCGCCCTACTTTGTCGCCGGTGCGATTCATTCGGGTTTAGCCATGGTGATGATCCTAATGATTCCGTTGCGGAAAATATTCAACTACCAAAAATTTATTACCCAAGATGTTCTGGAAAACGTGGCCAAAACCATCGTTTTCACCGGCCTGATCGTTGGATTTGCGTACGTGACGGAGTATTTTATTGCCTGGTACAGCCAAAATATAGTGGAAATTGAATCTTTCCGCTGGCGTGCCACAGGAGAATACCGATGGGGATTTTTTATCATGGTGCTTTTCAACACGTTGTTCCCCATGCTCTTTATATTTAAGAAGATTCGGAGGACCATTCCATTGCTGTTTGGGATTTGCCTGCTGGTCAACGTCGGTATGTGGTTTGAACGGTTTGTGATTATCGTCGGCGGTGTGGCCCACGGATTTTCACCCCACGCCTGGGGACTATATGCACCAACCTTGGTAGAATACGGAATTATGCTCGGCAGCTTTTGTCTGTTTTTCTTTCTGTTCATTCTGTTCGTCAAGCATCTGCCGTCAATTTCCATGACCGAAATGAAAGAGACGATCGGAAAAGGAGCATTAGATCACCGTGCCTGAACGTTACCTTATGGGGCTCTTTACCAATGAAGACCAGGTCGTTTGTACGGTTGGTGCGCTGAAAAAATCTGTCTATCAATTTCACCGGGTTAACAGCTCCTTTTTCAGTCATAAAATTATGGCTGCTTTGAAATTAAAAAAGAGCGTTGTCGGCTGGTTCACCCTGGCCGGGGGTGTCATCGGCTTTTTTTCAGGCTTTTTCCTTGCTATTTACACATCAGTTCAATGGAATTTGATTGTCGGTGGAAAGCCAATTGTTGCTTTCGTTCCATTTATAATTGTCGGGTTTGAAGCCACCATTTTATTTGCTGTATTCGGCAATGCCATCGGGCTTCTGACACAGGCCCGCATTCCGAGCTATAAATGGTTGAAGAATTATGACCCCCGTTGCTCGGGTAAACATTTTGGTGTTTTGGCTTCCTGCAAGCCGGGGCAGGTTGACGAACTGAAAAACTTTTTTCAGAGGCAGGGAGGAGAGATTAGGGAATTTGACGATCACCGCCAGGCAAAGCCGCCAAGCTGGCAAGGTTAATTAGCAAGGCTTACCGATATGAAGGAAATCAATACGCAGGAATCGTTTTTACAAAAAACGCTTCGATTTTGGGTTGTTATCGCTTTTGTCCTCATTGGATTTGCAACGTTTATTTATGGTGTCTTTGGCCCACACCCTGAAAGGGCCTGGCAGGCGTATTTAATCAACTTTCTTTTATGGTCGGGAATGGCACAGGGAGCGGTGTTATTCTCGACGGTCGTGCACCTGACCAAAGCGCGCTGGAGCGGTCCGCTTGCCGGCCTCTCGGAATCATTTTCAGCGTTTTTCCCGCTATCTTTTGTATTTTTTTTGTTGTTGTTTTTGGGAAAAACCCACCTATTTCCTTGGTTAAATGAAGATTTGGCCGAAAAGAAAATCTGGCTCAACATCCCGTTTTTATTCTGGCGGGATTTTTTCGGCCTGTTGATTCTTTATGGGATCGGTTTTGGATATCTCAATCAGGCGTTACAGCTTAAATTGGATCCAAACCAGCCACAGATGGGTATCCGCAAATTGATCTACAAAAGGTGGAAACAAAACGGCAACAATATAGAACTAATAGAAAACAGGATGACCATTTGGGGTGGTCTGTACATCCTGGCGTTTGCTCTGGTGTTATCCCTAATCGGGTACGATCTTGTTATGAGCATGGATCCCCATTGGGTCTCCACCCTCTTTGGTGCTTATAATTTTGTCAAAGCGTTTTACATTGGCCTGGGTGCTTTGATCATTTTGGCATCGGTGTTTTATCTGCGATATGGTGAGGCTAGCGGTTTAACATCATCCCACTTTCACGATATCGGTAAATTGTTTTTTGCGTTTTCTCTACTTTGGGCAGACTTTTTCTATGTCCAGCTGGTTGTTATCTGGTACGGCAATATCTCTGAAGAAGCCCATTATATTATCCAACGTACTATGCTGGCGGATTGGAATTCGCTAGCCTGGGCAGTTTTGATTCTATGCTTTGTCCTCCCGTTTATTGTTCTTTTAAACAAAAAAGTGAAGACAAAACCTATTTTTATGATCCCGATCTGTGCAGTGGTTATTATCGGAATCTGGCTTGAGCATCTGTTGCTTTTAGGACCGGCGTTGAGCCATAACCCTGATTCAATTCCCCTGGGAGTTTCAGATGGATTGATTTTTCTAGGTTTTTTTGGGGTGATGGCTATCGCGGTGACATATTTTCTCAGGCGATTTCCCGAGCTTGTCAGGTATAAGGAAAATAAGGTGGCCTGATGGGGAATATTGCCGCCCTCAAAGATAAAAACGTTTTAACCGGCAATAAAAAGCCGCTTTTCTTAGCAAGCACTTTGGTGGTCACGGTCGCGGTGTTTATGTATTATTTCTATATCCCGCCAGGTGTCGATATCGGACCCGAACAGCCGATACCTTTCAGCCATCGGCTCCATGCCGGGATTAAGGAAGTTCAATGCCGGTTTTGTCATCCATATGTCAGCCGGTCGATTAGTGCGGGAATACCACCTGTGGGAAAATGTCTCTACTGCCATAATTTCATTATAACCAAACACCCCCAGATTGTAACAGTACACCGGTATTTTAACAACAAAACCCCGATATCGTGGGTTAAAGTTAATTATCTGCCCGAGCACGTATTGTTCAATCATCAGCGACATATCAAAAAGGAAATCGCCTGTCGGCAATGCCACGGTGCGGTTGAAACTATGGACCGGATCAAGAAGAAACAATTTGAGATGGGATTTTGTGTTGCATGTCATCGTGAGAAAAAGGCCAACCTCGATTGTTGGCTAGCATGTCACAGCTAAAGACCCAAGTTTTGAACTTTGGATGTTACGAAGACTTGCCTTCGCATAAAGTATAAATGGTTGGTGCACAACTAACAAATGACAAATGATGAATAGCTGATAAAGCGAGATGCGATAAAGGGGAGAATCGAAACTGCCAACTCCGGATCAAAAATTATCTCCAAGCTATGCGACCGCCAAAGGGTTTTGCATAACTGCGGCGTTCTGGATGGTAATCGGTACTCTGTATGGACTGGTCGGTGCAATCGAATTAGTGGCGCCGGATCTCCTGGGTAATATCGGCTGGCTCGTTTTTGGCAGAATCAGGACCGTACACACCAATCTTGTTGTTTTTGGTTTTTTGACCCCGGCATTGCTATCTGTCGGCCACTTTGTTGTGCCACGGTTGTTGCGAACGCAACTGTTTAGCGAGAAACTGGGCATATTCATCGTCTGTTTGTGGAATGTCATCGTGGCTGCGATTTTCATCACACTTTCCATCGGCTTAAGCCAGGGCAGAGAGTATGCGGAAGCGATATGGGAGATCGACATTTTGGTGGCAATCGCTTTTGCCCTCATCTTCATAAACATGATTATGACCATCCGAAACAGACAGGAACCGCTGCTTTATGTGTCGGTCTGGTACATCACCGCTGGGATCATCTTGACCCTGATCGTATATGCCATCGGTAATGTAATCTGGGTTCCGGGCGCTGGCGCACTGACGGGGATTCCCGATGCGGTTATCCTCTGGTTTTACGGACATAACGTACTGGGATTGCTGCTGACCCCGCTGGCAGTGGGCATCGCCTATTATGTCATACCCAGTGCCACTCGAACACCACTTTACAGCCACACCCTTTCGCTGGCGGGTTTCTGGTCACTGCTGGTACTTTATTCCCACATCGGAACCCACCACCTCATCCAGGTTCCGGCGCCAACCTGGCTCAAAGTGGTTTCTATCGTTGGCAGTATCGGCATGGTCATTCCGGTGATGATTGTTCTGATTAATTTTTGGTATACCGTTAAAGGGAAGATGAGAACCATTCACGAAAATATCGGCGCCAAATTTGTGTTTACCGGAACGGTCTTCTATTTATTTACCTGTATTCAAGGTCCGATCCAGGCTCTGCCACAGGTTCAGCGGCTCACGCATTTCAGCAACTGGGTGGTGGCCCACGCGCACATGGGAATTCTTGGGTTCTCAGGGATGGTCGCCATCGGTGGCATCTATTTTATTTTACCCAAAATGACCGGTAGATCCATTTACAGCAAAACGTTAGCTGAATTCCAATATTGGATGATTCTTATCGGGCTTGTGGGCTTTATGGTGGTGCTGACCACCGCGGGTCTGGTTCAGGGAAACAGCTGGTTAAACGGCGAAACCATCTACCGAATCCTTCCGCAGGTCCATAATTACAATATCGTTAGGGCCGGACTGGGGGTTTTGATCGTTACCGGTGCAATCATCGGCCTGTACAACATGGTTCGAAGCATATTTTTTAATTTAGGAGAAACCGCATGAACCTGAAAATGACGCCGACAGCCGTTGTTTTGGGAGGTATCGTTATTTTAGCGGTCATCGTATTCGGGGTGGTATATTGGCCGTGGGCTACAAGAATTGAGCAACCTTCGGCGATATTTCGACACCGAAGCGCTGAAGAAGAAAAGGGAAGACTGATTTATATCGCCAATGGCTGTGTTAATTGTCACACTCAATCCATCCGTCTGGTAGACTGGGGTCTGGGAGCCGAAAGGATTGCCCAGGCCGGCGACTATGTGGCAGACCGGCCTATTCTTTTAGGATCGGTACGTACCGGACCGGATCTTTCTCAGGAAGGCGGGGAACACCCGGATGATTGGCATGTGGCGCATTTTATCAACCCCCGTTACACCCGGCCGAATTCCATCATGCCGGCATGGGAATTTCTAGGCAACGAAAAGATCCGGCTTCTGACACGTTATGTTCAAGGATTGGGTTTGAAGATGGCCGATCGCCGGTTGGAAAGACAGAAATTCTGGAAGAAGAAATCGATTAAAGCTTATGAAGCCGGGCCTGAAAAAAACGTCCAGTGGCTTCATTCTCAGGTACCGGAAGGCTGGCGTAAGATCCCCAACCCGTACCCGACGACTAAGGCCGGTCTTGTCAGAGGGCATAAAATCTATCAGGGTTTTTGTATCGGTTGTCACGGTCCCGTGGGAGACGGGATGGGACTGGCACAACCCTGGATTTATCCGCCGCCGCTAAACTTCACCATCCTCAAAGGACGTGGCGCATCGGGTGGGATTCTTTACTATAAAATTATGAACGGCATCACCGGTACCGCCATGCCGTATTTCAAACGCGAGCTTGAGTCCCAGAAAATCTGGGAAGTCGGAGATTACATCGCTGTTAATTTTATCGATGAAAGCGATGCCGACCAAGAACCCAAAGGGATTGATGCAGCATGGGAGCCTTAATGGATTGCGGATTACGGGGTTTGTGGTGGCGTTAGAGATAGTGAGTTCATATATAAAAAAGGGTTTGAATAGCATAAGGTTTTATTGAATTCTATGGTTTACTTCTTTTTCATCTTATTTCTTTTCTCCGGCCTAGTCTTTGGCGCCGTTGTATTTGTATGGGCACTGAAAAACGGTCAATTTAAGGACCAGCAAAGGGCCAGATATCTTGCGATAGACAGCGATGAAGATAAGTCGTCTTAATGGGAGGAATTTACGATGAGATATTTTGAATTGCTGGGGTTTCAACATGTGGTACTCGCGCTCATGCCGGCTGTTATTTTTATTATTCTTTTTTATATCGCACTGTCCCGTACCCATTTTCATAGCAAAAATTCCGAGCGGAGAAAAACAACGAGGATTCATGCTTATCCCGATGGACTCGAAACAAAAAACGCTCCGGTTCCCCTTATATTGATTCTTATTATTGTTGGATTCCTGCTTTGGGCATTTTTCTATGTTTTAGGAACAGGTTTAACGGGAGTAAAAATATAATTGACTGACAACAAATCACAAGAATCGGTTTTTCTCACATGGATCTGCATTATAGTCCTGGCAGTTGGGTTTCTGATGTTTAACTTTTTTGCTTATAACATTGTCGGAGACATGGGTCCGCCAACCTGGAACTATGGAACCGTAAAAGACGTTCCTGCGGATTCAGCATATGGCATTTACAAAAAGCTGCCTTATCCGCAACATGTGCAAGGCGCTGAGGGCGAATAGATGAAAAAAATCTTTCTGATTGTCATTGCGGCAGCTACAGTTATTTACTTGGGTTACAAAGCCCTATTGTTTTACGACAATGAATTTCAAAGTGGACGTATGTGGGAAACCCCTGCCGTCAGGCCCTATGAACAGCCGATGCTGATAATGGAAGCGGGGTTGGTTCCGTTTTCAGCAGGTGAGGAAAACTTTAAAGCCGTCAAGGCAGAGGCTTTGAAATCTCCTTTGCAAAGAAATGGCAATGAAACTATCAAACAGGGCAAAACGGTTTACTCGACCTATTGCGCCCAGTGCCATGGGAAAAGGCACGATGGAAACGGTACTGTCGGCCAGAGCTTTTACCCTCTGCCCACCGATTTGAGAAGTGAGAAGGTTCAATCCAAATCCGACGGCGTCCTCTTTAAAGAAATCAGTTACGGCAAGCCGGACGGTCGTCAGCCTGCCTTGGCTACCACGATATCAGTGATGGATCGTTGGCGTGTGATTGCCTATGTTAAATCCCTTGGCCTCCGGTAGCGATAGACTTAAGTTTCACACCCCCAATCCATTGAAGCGTCACGTCCGGCCTATGTCGAAAGCCGGTCTTCGTAAAACCAACGGTGCGAAACTTGAGTAACAGGGCTTCACATTTTCCTTCTGATGCGTGCGATCTTTGTGGCCTGCCTTTGCGCCATGGAAATATTACAGCCGTATTTTCCGAAAGGTTGTATTCATTTTGTTGTTTTGGATGTCGACAGGTCTTCAACATCCTGCTCGAATCAATGGATTCTGCTGATCCGGAATCATTCAAAGAAACCGATCTGTTCAAACAATGCCGTGAGAGGGGCATCATACCGAAATCAGAAACTGATTCAGCCTCGAAGGCGTTGGCCATTGAGCCACAAAATTCATCATTGGTTGCAACAGCGCGGCCTGACAGAACGTTTACCGAATCATCGGCAGACATATTGAGCGTCAATCTTAAGGTTGGAAATATGTGGTGTCCGTCCTGTGCCTGGCTGATAGAAGAAATTCTAAAAAAAACATCCGGCGTCATTGATTCATCCTGCAATTTTTTCACCGACCGGATTCATATTCATTTCAATCCAATTCAAACTTCTCCGGCCCAAATTATCCGGACCATAGGAAAATTAGGATATAATACAGCTGTTCCTGAAGACTCCTGTGATGCCGGACAAGGAAGAAAAGAATTCTTACGGTTCGCGATATCGGCCGTTTTGACGATGAATATCATGATGATGTCTTATGCCCTTTACTCCGGGTTTTTCACCGAGCTTACTCAGAATGCGGTTTACAAACTCTCCTTACCCGCATTTATTATGGCCACAATTGTGCTGACCTATGGGGGCTTTAATTTTTTTAAAAAGGCATGGTCCGGGCTGACCCATGCGGCCTTCAGTATGGAAACTCTGATTATCATTGGCTCTTTGAGTGCCTATCTTTACAGCTCCATAAATCTTTTTACAGGAAGTATTCACCTTTACTATGACACCGCATCCATGCTGATCACACTCGTACTTTTAGGGAAAACCCTGGAACGCCGAGCCAAAAGTCGGGTCATAGAGGGCCTGGAACATTTTTTTTCATTGAAACCGACCAAAGTTAGAATCTGCACGGAT
>Ga0066829_10000154_pt1 | contig 24106 bp, 20 predicted proteins | sample ETNtaG_22_FD_65498 | JGI IMG/M metagenome (GOLD analysis project Ga0066829, IMG submission 65498) | Marine microbial and viral communities from oxygen minimum zone, Eastern Pacific Ocean - ETNP201306SV43 | ecosystem: Environmental > Aquatic > Marine > Oceanic | place: Pacific Ocean: Eastern...
CCCGGCTAGGCGCGTGGCGCGCCGTGATGTCAATCCATCACAAGCGCCGCGCAACGCCGTCCGAAAAGCTCGGAAGCCCGTCGTATGGGGTCAGGAATCCCGCCGGGGTGTACTAGACCCCGGCTTGGGCGAAAAGCGGGTCCATGGAAGGATGACAGGTCGTCGCGGTTTTCTTGATGAAGGCCAAAAGCGCGCGCTCGTTTTCATGCACCACGCCGGCGGCGGCGATTTGACCCATGAGCCAGGATGCCTCGGCCTCGTCCACTTGCGCGAGGCGCTCGGCGATATCCTCCTCCTCGGCGAGTCTCGCCATCTTCTCCCTCTCCTCGTTCGTGACCATGCCCGGAATCAGGGACGCCGCCATGTCGAACGCTTCCTTCAGGCTTCTGCCGTCTATTAGGCTTTTGCCCATTTCCTTGATGAATTCGCGCGTTCCCTTGCGTTCAGCAAGCCATGTCTGGCACCGAATGTATTCATCCACGGACGGCGCTTGGCGCGGGAACATCAGATAGCTGCCCACGGACTTGACGAAGAGGTCGCGCCAGGAAGGGTCGTTTTCCTTCTCGATGACGGCGTTGTTGAGGTTGAACAGCATTTCCGCCTCCCCGCGGGTGACGGTGTAACCGCCGCCGCCGCCGGTGCCGTAAACCAACTTGCGGATGTCATCCACGTCGGCCTTATCGAGCACTCCCTGGCGCCGGCGCTCGGGTCCGAACAACTTGCCGCCGCCCGCCAACACCGCCTCCTTGGCCACGTCAATGGCCAGCGCGACGACGTTTTCCGGGCACAGCCAGGCTTTTTCGATGATATTGACGAGAAGGTCGAATTCGATCCTTCCGCCGATCTTGCCGTCGCTGGTGACGCGGCGGACGAAGTAATCGGCATCCTCCTGGCACAAAATACCGGGTGGAAACTGCTTCCGGACGAAAAAATCGCTCAGGGTCTCGATGAAAAGTTCCGCCCAGGCTTTGTCGCCGCCGCCATTGGCGTCCAGGTAGAAAATCAGTTCAACTTCCTCGGTATCGGCGACGCTACCCTGAAACACTTCGCGGCGAATGCGCATCGCTTCCGCGTCGTCGATGTAGCCGTCGGCCAGAATCTCTTCGGCCAACATGGCCTTTTCCGGAGTCAATTGAATGGAAGCAGTCATTTTCCCGTCCTCTTGCCGACACTCGGACCGCCAGCGACGACCGGCTTACTCGGCGGCTTCCCTGGCGCCGCCCTCGGCGGCGTCCTCGACTTCCTCGGCGGGCATCGCTACTTCGGCCAGTTTTTCATAGACGGCGCGGCGGTGCTTGAGGCTGCTTTCAGCCGCCTTCAGGAGTTTCAGGTAGAGGTCGGGATCGCGCCGTTTGACGATGCTGAAACGATTCTCGAAAGCGAGGTAGTCGCCAAGTGGCCGCGAAGGCGCCTTGCCGTCCAGTTGCAACGGCCTGCCGCCGGCGGCCAGGCGCCTGGGATCATAGCGGTAAAGCATCCAATAGCCCGTTTCCACCGCCAATTTCATATGGTCCAGCTCGTCGGCCAAATCGTAGCCGTGCTCGATGCATGGCGAATAGGCGATGACCAGCGACGGGCCGTCGTAGGATTCGGCCTCCCGCAACGCTTTCACGGTCTGCACGTCGCTGGCGCCGAAAGCGATGGAAGCCACATAGGCCTGCCCATAGGCCATCGCCATTAACCCCAGGTCCTTTTTCGGCGAGGCCTTGCCGGCGGTGGCGAACTTGGCCACCGCCCCGAGAGCCGTCGCCTTCGACTGCTGGCCGCCGGTGTTTGAATAGACCTCGGTATCCAACACCAGGATGTTGATGTCGCGGCCGGTGGCGAGGATGTGGTCGAGTCCGCCATAACCGATGTCATAGGCCCAGCCATCGCCTCCGATAATCCAGACGTTCTTCCTGACCAGATAATCGGCGATCTGGTCAAGCCGCCGCGCTTCGGCGCTGTCAATACCGGCGAGCTCGCCACGCAACGTCTCGACGCGTCGGCGCTGGGCGATGATTGCCGTTTCGTCGGACTGCTCGGCGGTGACGATCCCATCGACCAGGGCGGCGTCCAGATCCGGCGCCAACCGGCGCAGCAGTTCCTTGGCATGTTCGAGATGGCGGTCGATGGCCAAGCGGAAGCCGAGGCCGAACTCGGCGTTATCCTCGAACAAGGAATTGGACCAAGCCGGGCCGCGGCCCTCTCTGTTGGTCGTGTAAGGCGTGGTCGGCAGGTTGCCGCCGTAAATGGACGAGCAGCCGGTGGCGTTGGCAATCACCGTGCGGTCGCCGAAAAGCTGGGTGACCAGCTTGATATACGGGGTCTCGCCGCATCCCAAACAGGCGCCCGAGAACTCTATCAAGGGGTCAACGAACTGCGTCATCTTGAGAGTCGTCCCGAGCTTGGTGCGATCGACTTCCGGCAGTTCCAGGAAGAAGTCCCACTTTTCCCGCTCGCGGTCGCGCAACGGCTGCTGCGCTTGCATCTCCAGCGACAGGCGCTGGGGATTTTTCTTGTCCTTGCCCGGACAGACGCGGACACAAAGGGTGCATCCGGTGCAGTCCTCGGGCGCCACCTGGAGAACATACTTGGCTTCGCCGAACTCCTTGCCTTTGTAGTCCATCGACTGGAAAGCGGCGGGCGCCCCGTCCAGGTCCGCCGGGGTGGCAACCTTGACGCGGATGGCGGCGTGGGGACAGACCAGGGTGCATTTGTTGCACTGGATGCAGAGTTCGGGAATCCACACCGGGATTTCCGTGGCCAGACTACGCTTTTCCCATTTGGCGGTACCCATCGGCCAGGTCCCATCCACCGGGAAGGCACTGACCGGCAGCAAATCTCCTTTCCCCGACAGCATCATCGCCGTCACTCTCTTGACGAAGTCGGGCGCCTGCTTGGGAACGATGGGCGGCAGGTCGCGCGTCGCCGTCGCCTGTTCCGGGACCGTCACCTCTTCGAGATGCGCCAAGGCCTGGTCCACCGCCGCGAAGTTGCTATCCAGCACCTTTTTGCTTTTGTGGCCGTATGTCTTGTTGATCGCATCCTTGATGGCGTCGATCGCCTTGCCGCGCTCGAGGACGTTAGCAATGGCGAAGAAACAAGTCTGCATGATGGTGTTGATGCGTTTGCCCATGCCGGTCTTATCGGCCACCTGCTGGGCGTCGATGACGTAAAACTTGAGTTTCATGTCGATGATCTGCTGCTGCACCGTCCGCGGCAGCTTGTCCCAAACCTCGTCCTTGCCGTAAGGCGCGTTCAGTAAAAACGTTCCCTCCTTCGAGGCGTACTTGAAGACATCGACCGTATCGAGGAAAGAAAATTGGTGACAAGCCAGGAATTCGGCTTGACTGATCAGGTAGGGGGACTGGATGGGTTTGGGGCAGAAACGCAGATGGGAAATGGTGACGGCGCCGGCTTTCTTGGAATCGAAGACAAAATAGCCCTGGGCGTGATTATCCGTGTTGGCGGCGATGATCTTGATGGAGTTCTTGTTGGCGCCGACGGTGCCATCCGAACCGAGGCCGAAGAAAACGGCGCGGGTAAGACCGCTGTGTTTCACCTTGAAGGAGTCGTCGACGGGCAAGGAAAAGCCGCTGACGTCATCGGTGATGCCGACGGTGAAATGACGCTTAGGCGTGTCGCTGTCCAGTTCATCGAACACCGCCTTGACCATGGCCGGAGTGAATTCCTTCGACGCCAAGCCGTAGCGCCCGCCGATGATCAGCGGCTCGCGGGCCGTCGGCCGCGGGCCGGCGGCCTTGGCTTCGCCCAAGGCGGCGACCACGTCCTGATAAAGCGGCTCGCCCACGGCGCCCGGCTCCTTGCAACGGTCCATGACGGCGATGGCGCGCACCGAAAGCGGTAGCTGGGCGACAAAATGGTCAACCGAAAACGGCCGATAGAGGCGTACCTTGAGCACCCCTACCTTATCGTCGCCGCTGTTCAGAGCGGTGGCGGTTTCCTCGGCGGTTTCGCCTCCCGAGGCCATGATGACGATGACCTTCTCGGCTTCGGGATGGCCAACGTAGTCGAACAAGTTATACCGACGGCCGGTCAAGGCGGCGAACCTGTCCATGACCTCCTGAACGAGCACCGGGCAGGCGTCGTAAAAGGGATTGCGCGCCTCCTGCATCTGGAAAAAGGTATCCGGGTTCTGCGCCGAGCCGCGCAGGACCGGATGGTCTGGCGTCAACGCCCGCCGGCGATGAGCGGCCACCAAATCCTCGTCGATCATGGCGCCCAGGTCGGCCTCCGAAAGCTCCTCGATCTTGGCAATCTCGTGGGAGGTGCGAAAGCCGTCGAAGAAGTGCAGCATGGGCAAGCGCGATTGCAAGCTCGCCGCCTGCCCGATGCAGGCGAAGTCGTGCGCTTCTTGCACCGAGCCCGCGACCAGCATGGCGACGCCGGTCTGCCGGCAAGCCATGACGTCGGAATGGTCGCCAAAAATAGACAATGCATGGCTGGCCACCGTGCGCGCCGAAACATGCATGCAAAACGAGGTCAGTTCGCCGGCGATCTTGTAAAGATTGGGGATCATCAAAAGAAGACCCTGCGAAGAGGTAAAGGTGGTGGTTAGCGCGCCGCTTTGCAAAGCCCCGTGAACCGCCCCGGCGGCGCCCGCTTCCGACTGCATTTCGACGACCTCGGGAACAATACCCCAGATGTTTTTGTGTCCCTGGGCCGACCGTTCGTCGGCCAGCTCCCCCATGGTCGACGACGGAGTGATCGGATAAATGGCGATCACCTCGTTGGTCCGGTGCGCGACCAGGGACACCGCCTCGTTGCCATCGACGGTGATCATGCGCTTATTGGCCATGCGAGACATCGCCCATGTCAAACCTCTCCACCCATATCAAGCCTCTCCGTGTTCAGGCGCCTAAACCGGAAGTTCCCGAGAGATTCGGGCAGGTTTTTTGGAAAAATTCCCTGGCTTTGATTCAGTATAGCATCGAAATACCAGCAGAGCCAGATTGACGGCGTTTTCGCCTCGATTCCCGTGCCCGGCGGTCGGATAGGCCGGTTTCATGGCTCCCACGGAACCCGATGCGGCGTCCCCGGCGCCGTCAAATGTTTTTTGCTGATATGTTGCAGCAAACAGGGAATCGTTCGAGAAATATTAACCTTTTGTTATAAAAGCGAAGGTTAGGTAGAAAGGTTCCGGAACGATGGGAACGAGCGGTTGGGAGCCGCGAATAACATCTTGAGGCGAGGCGGAGGTTTTGTGTAATTTCGCTTATGCCACATGGGGTCAAGCCCGAAACGGGCGTGAATTGAGGGCAACTATCTTGGCGGCTGCGTCGGAGAATCTGGCGAGGCGAAGCGGGTTTGGCCGTTCCCGCCTGCTTTGCTTGCTGGTTTTCGTCATCGTCTCGCCAATTTTGTTCGCCCATCCGGGAAACGCCAAATACGCCTCGATAGTCATCGACGGCCAAAACGGGCGCGTTCTGCACGCGACCAACGCCGACACCCGCAATTATCCGGCTTCCCTGACCAAGATGATGACTCTTTACTTGCTTTTCGAGGCATTGAAAGAGGGCCGCCTGACCCTCGACAGCGACCTCAAGGTGTCCGCCCGCGCCACCCGCCAGCCGGCGTCCAGGCTGGGATTGCGCAAAGGTCAGACGATCACGGCCAGGCAAGCGATCCTGGCGATAGTCACCAAATCGGCGAACGACGTTGCCATGGTGATCGCCGAATCGCTGGCCGGCAACGAACGCGGTTTCGCCATGCTGATGACCGCCAAGGCGCGCCAGATCGGCATGCGGCGGACGACGTTTCGTAACGCCTCTGGTCTTCCCAATCGCGGCCAGTTGTCGACGGCAAGGGACATGTCGACCCTGGCCAGGAGGCTGTTGTCTGACTTCCCCCATTACTACCAATTTTTCTCGACGACGCACTTCACCTATGGCGATATCAGGCACCGAAACCACAACAAGCTTCTCACCACCTATCAAGGCGCCGACGGCATCAAGACCGGCTACATCCGGGCTTCCGGCTACAATCTGGTGGCCTCGGCCCAACGCAACGGCAGGCGGCTGATCGGCGTCGTCTTCGGCGGCCGTTCGCCAAAAATGCGTAACCGCCACATGGCCAATCTTCTCAGCAAAGGCTTCCGCCTGAGCGCGCCGGCAAGGTTGGCGTCAAAGGGCTTGCCGGCGCGAAAACCTTCGCTCAAAACCGGGAATTCACGGCGATCCTACCAACAGTGGGGCATCCAGGTCGGCGCCTACAAGCGCTTTTCCCCGGCCTACAAAATCGCCCGCAAGGCGGTGGAAAAAGCGCCCGTGCTGCTCGCCCAAGGCACCATCAAAGTCGTCCCCTTAAGACGGAGCAAAGGCAGATCCCTTTACCTCGGGCGCATCCTCGGCATCAGCAAGAAACAAGCCTACAAGGCCTGCCGCATTCTCAGGCGGCGGAAAATCAACTGCATGGAATTGAGGATGAAAAAAAGGCGGGCGGTTGGCTAACCGTTGAACGACGCCCAGCCGTTTGCGTCCCCTATTCCTCCAGACCGGCTTCCGTCAGGCGCAGATACCGCTTTTTGTGCCGCCGCCGCCAGGAGTCCAGCCGCCATTCCTCGGCCGAGGCCTCGACGCCGGGCCGGGCCATGAACGTCCACGCCGGCACCGGACCGCGCGACGCCGTCTCTACCGTCACTTGCCGCTGGACGTAGCCGCCGCCTTCATAACGAACGATGGCATCGGCGGCGCGGCGGCCGAGGCCATGAACCAAGCGGCCCTCGACCCGTCCGCCGGCCGCGGCAACCAACATGGGATACCAGGCCCCCGCCACGTAGACCCGGCGGTAGCCTTCGATAATGGCGGTTTCCATGCATGCCGGCGAAACGGTTTCGCCGGCGATGCGCGCCAGTACCTTCGAATCCATCAAGGTTCCGTAAAAGAAAAAGGCCATGGTGACGGTCCCGCCCGCCGGCTGTTCCGCATCCGCCATTTACTAACCATATCGGGGGGCGCGGGTCATCCATAAACATCGGAGCGAATCCGAGACGGGTTTCGCCGTTAAATGCTGTTTGTGCTACCTTCATCGGTAACTGGAAAAGCCATCCAAGGAATGTCGGCTCGGATATGAGTGAAGTGGGGAGACCTTCGGATAGCGACGTGCTTCTGGCGGTCGATATCCAGAACGATTTCTGTCCCGGCGGAGCGCTTGCCGTACCCGGCGGCGACGCCGTCATCTCCATCGCCAACCGTCTGGGGGGTGTCTTCGAGAACGTCGTTCTGACCCAGGATTGGCATCCGGCGAAGCATTTTTCTTTCTTCTCCTCCCACGCTGGCAAGGCGCCATTCGATTCCGTCGAGATGCCTTACGGGCGGCAAGTGCTTTGGCCCGAGCATTGCGTCCAGGGAAGCAAGGGCGCGGATTTCCACGCCGGGCTTGATCTCCCGCATGCGTCTCTCATCGTCCGCAAGGGGTTCCGCCGCGAGATCGATTCCTATTCGGCCTTCTTCGAAAACGATGGCGCGACACCGACGGGATTGGCCGGGTATCTGCGCCAGCGCCGGCTGTCCAGGATCTTCTTGTGCGGGTTGGCCACCGACTTCTGCGTCCATTATTCGGCACTGGACGCCCTGAAGGAGTGCTTCGAGACCGTCGTCATCGAGGATGCTTGCCGCGCCATGGACCTCGGGGGCTCGCTCGATACGGCGATGTCGGCCATGCGCGAGGCCGGGGCGGTCATCATCCGCTCAGCGGCGCTTATCGAATAAATCGGCGGATTCTACCCGAAATCGGGAGCCTCCAGGCGGCTTTCGCGGAGCTGTCCGGCCAGGGCTTGTTTCAGTCTTTCCAGACCTTCCCGGCTCGCCGATTCGCAACGGGCGACAAGCACGGCCTGGGTGTTCGACGCCCTCAGCAGCCACCAGCCGTCGTCCGATTGCACCCGCACGCCGTCGATGTCGTTGACGGTGACGCCGGCGGTTCCCATGAGGCGGCCGCGGACCTCTTCGATGACTTCGAACTTACGGTTCTCGGGGCAATCGAAGCGAAGTTCCGGCGTATTGACCATCCTGGCCAGGCGGTCGCGCATCCGGGCCAAGCTTTCGTCGGCCCGGCTCAAGATGGAAAGCAGGCGGACAGCGGCGTACAAGGCGTCGTCAAAACCGAAATAGCGGTGCTTGAAAAAGATATGGCCGCTCATCTCGCCGGCAAGAGGGGCGCCGGTCTCCTGCATTTTCGCCTTGATCAGGGAATGGCCGGTGCGCCACATCAACGCCTCCCCGCCCAAGCCGGCGATCTCGTCGAAAAAGACCTGGCTTGCCTTGACGTCGGCGATGATGGTGGCGCCGGGCAGATCGGCAAGAACCTCGGTGGCTAAAATCACCAGCAACTGATCCCCCCACAACACCCTGCCTTGGGAATCGACGACGCCGATGCGGTCGCCGTCGCCGTCAAAGGCGATGCCTAGGTCGCAGCCCTCGGCTTTGACCGTTTCTTTAAGTTGTTCCAAGTTCTTCTCGACGGTGGGATCGGGATGATGGGCCGGGAAGGTGCCGTCGATCGTCTCGTTGAGAAGCAGGTGGCGGCCGGCAAGCCCGCCGACCAGCTTCCTCAGAACTTCGCCGGCGGCGCCGTTGCCGGCGTCCCAGGCCACCGCCAGGGGCTTGTCGCCGTTGAAATCCTCAAGCAGGCGCTTGACGTAATCCTCGCTCACCGAACGGGAAATTTGCTCGCCGTCGCCGGCGGCGAAATCTCCCGACGCCGCCATGCGTCCCAGCTTTTGGATATCCTCGCCGTAGAAAGACCCGCTATCCAACAGCAACTTGACGCCATTGTATTCGGGCGGATTATGGGAGCCGGTGATCATCGCCCCGGCATCCGTTTGCAAGGTGTGGACGGCGTAATAGAGCATCGGCGTCGGCCCCAGCCCGACCCGCAGGACGATCAGGCCGCAGGCGGCGAGCCCGGCGGACAAGGCCGCCTCCAGCTCCACGGACGACAGCCTGCCGTCGTAACCGACGGCGACGGTGTGGCCGCCCTCGGCGGCGACGATGGTGCCGAAAGCACGCCCCACCGCATGCAGGTCCTCGGCCGTCAGGGTTTCGCCAATGACGCCGCGGATGTCGTATTCGCGCAAGATCGTCGAATCGAAAACGTGGGCTTCGTTCATAAGCCGGCCTTGCTGTTCACGCCGGAACGGCCGATGCAGTAATATTGGATTCCGGCCTCGGCCATTTCACGCGGATTGTAGATATTTCGCAAGTCTACCATCACCGGTTTTTTCAGCAGCGATTTAACACGGTCGAAGTCAAGGGCACGAAATTCGTTCCATTCGGTGAGTATGGCCAAGGCGTCGGCGCCGTTCATGGCATCGTAAGCGCTCTCGCACCAGTGGACGCCGGTCAATTTCTCCCTGGCTTCATCCATCCCTTTCGGATCGAAGGCGCGCAAGCTTGCCCCCGCCGCCTGGAGGGCGGGCAGGATGTCGAGGCTGGGAGCATTGCGGATGTCATCGGTGTTGGGTTTGAAGGTCAGGCCGAGGATGGCGATGGTCTTGCCTTGGGCCGAACCGCCGCAGGCGTCGATGATCCGTTCCGCCATCTGTCTTTTGCGGGCGTTGTTGATCTCGATCACCGTCTCGACGATCCTCAAGGGGCTTCCCGTTTCCCGCGCCGTGCGCGCCAAGGCCAGCATGTCCTTGGGAAAACACGAGCCGCCGTAGCCCGGGCCGGCGTGCAGGAATTTAGGGCCAATGCGCCCGTCGAAGCCGATTCCCCTGGCCACGTCTTGAACGTCGGCGCCAACCTTTTCGCAAAGGTCGGCGATTTGGTTGATGAAAGTGATCTTGGTGGCGAGGAAACCGTTGGCGGCGTACTTGATCAGTTCAGCCGTCGGGCGGGTGGTGAAGAGAATGGGCGTCTCGCTCAGAAACAACGGCCGATAGATATGACGCATCACCTCGCCGGCGCGTTTGGAATCGGTGCCGATGATCACCCGGTCGGGGCGCATGAAATCGCCGATGGCCGAACCCTCGCGCAAGAATTCCGGATTCGAGACGACGTCGAACTCGGCCTCCGGCAGCAAATTGCCGATGATCCTATCGACCTCGTCGCCGGTGCCGACGGGAACGGTGGATTTGGTCGCCACCACCGTATAGCCGTTCAAGGCGGCGGCGATTTCCTCGGCGGCGTCAAAGACGTGCGACAGGTCGGCGTGGCCATCGCCGCGGCGGCTGGGCGTGCCGACGGCGATGAAAACGGCGTCCGCCTTGTCAACCGCCGAGCGCAAGTCGGTGCTGAAGACGAGCCGGCCGGCGGCGACGTTGCTCGCCATCAGGGTATCCAGCCCCGGTTCGAAAATCGGCAATTCGCCCCGATTCAAGCCGTCTATCTTGTCTCTGTTCTTGTCGACGCAAACGACTTCGATGCCGAATTGCGAAAAACAGGCGCCGGAAACGAGACCCACGTAGCCGCTGCCGATCATAGCGATGCGCATGACCTGTCAACCCTCTCCGCCGTCAATTCCACTCAGGCGATGGAACTCACCGGTATCCCTTCAGCATTTCGCGAACCCGCGGCCCCAGGTCTTGCCGCTCCAGCGCAAAGGCCAAGTTGGCTTCCAGAAACCCCAGATTGTTGCCGCAATCGAAACGTTTCCCTTGGAAGCGCAGGCCGTGGAAGGGAATCTCGCCGATGGTCCTGGCCAAGGAATCGGTGAGCTGGATTTCGTTGCCGGCGCCCACTTCCCGCCTCTCCAGATAACGGAAGATTTCCGGCTGCAGAATGTAGCGGCCGATGATGGAGAGCGTCGAGGGCGCCTCCGCCGGGTCGGGTTTTTCCACCAAACCGCGAGCGCGGGCCAATCGGCCGTCATCCTTGGCGACGTCGAGGATGCCATAGCGGCAAGTCAGCTCGCGCGGCACATCCTCGCAGGCGACCACATTGCCCCCGACTTCCTCGTAGGCACCCATCATCTGTTTGAGACAACCGGGTTCGGCGAGAATGAGATCATCGGCCAAAAGAACGGCGAAGGCCTCGTCGCCGACGAATTCGCGGGCGCACAATACGGCATGGCCCAGGCCCAGGGGCTCCTGTTGACGAGTGGAGAAAATCCGCCCGGAAGGCGGCAGCACCGATTGCAGGGCTTTTTCGTCGCCGCGTTCGCGCAACGCCTGTTCCAGTTCGACGGCGTGGTCGAAGTGATCGACGAGAGCGGCCTTGCCACGGCTGGTGATGAACAAGAACTCCCCGATGCCGGCGTCCCGGGCTTCCTCCACCGCGTACTGGATCAGCGGTTTGTCGACGATGGGAAACATCTCCTTGGCGAGGACCTTGGCCGCCGGCAGGAAGCGGGTGCCGCGGCCGGCCACCGGAAAGATCGCCTTGTGAATGGGCTTGGCCATGGAAATGTTCCCAAAGGTCTAGGCCGAACGCAAAATTGGGCCTGGCCTTTGTGCCATAGCTCAAGGTTGGCCGCAAGCCGCGCCCCGGCCCTGTTTTCTTTACCGGGGAGAAGATGAAGGACTGGTAATGTTTTTCCTTTTGCGATTGGTCTTGCCTAGCAGGCTTTCGTCCTTCCAGCGGACCAGAAGGGTTTTCGCATCGTCGCAAAGAGCCAGATATCCCGATGCCGGCAGCGAAGACGGCGGCGCCTCCACGGCCCTGGCCGTGCGGATTTCGTTGACGACGGCCTGGCATTCGAAGGGGATCGTTTCGGAAATCCCATGATCCGATATTTTCGGTTTTTTCCAACGCCTCACGTAGCCGCTTTTTTCCTTGATCTGGCGCTGTAACGCCTTGGCCTTGGATGTCCGCCCCTTGCCGTTGGCGTCAATCCGCCGCAAGGCCTCTCTCAATCCCGGCAAGGCGGCCTCGAAACGCTCGGCTTTTTGATCCTGGACGGCATGGGTTCCCTCGTGAACCAGGTTGATCAGGACATCGAGCGGCGAACTCCAGCGCATTTCGCGGCGGATGAAAATGATTCTCCGCCCCTCCGAGCTCAGCACCTTGTTATAGTACGCGATCGTGGCGTCGAGGGTTCCGCCCTTGGCGAAATGCTTGGACGGCGGGATGTAGCGGATCTCGTCGATGATCTCGACGTATTTGCCGAGTTCCGGCGGCAGCTTCTCGGCCATTTGCAAGGCCTGTTTCAAGTTCTTGTAAAACAGCTCGTTGTCGATGTCCGGGTAAACGGTTCCGTAAAGCTTCTTGTTCTTGTGGGTGGCGACGAGGGGATCGATGAAACGGGACCCTGGGGTATTGGCGAAGACCCATCTCGCCGCTTCCAGAAAGATCATCCGGCCGACGAACGTCAGTCTGTCATCGAAAAAGTTCCCCCGCGAGAGCAAGAGAACATTGCCAGGCCCCCCGGTCCACCAGCCGACATAACGGTCGTAACGGTCGCTGGGAACGATGACGAAGGCGTCGATGGCGGGAAGGACCAGTGGCGCCAGGGGATGCGTTCCGCCGGCGGTGGCGAGAACTTGCCGCATTTTATTAAAGACGAGTTCGGCGACTTCATCGGGCAGTTGCTTGTTGACAATGATCAGGTATTTGCCGAGGCGCAGGCGGCGTTTATCCAGCCGCTCGCTTTTCCCCTTGTGGTTCTCCCAGCAGTCGGGCATGAGCGGGCGCCATGACCGGGCGCGGCGTTCGGCTTTGGCAAAGTCGGCCTGGGTGAGGTTTTTGCGCAGCCTCGAAGCCATCAATCTGCCGCTGGCGTCCTCCCCGCGGGCGGCGATGAGTGCCCAGAACGCTGATTCTTTTATATCTGCTTTCACCCCCAGGCCCTTGCCGTGGAGCCAGGCCAAGCGGCTCTGCGCCGGGGGGAAGCCCTGTTCGGCAAGAGGTCGCCAGCGGGCCAGGGCGCCGACGTAATCCTTGTCGCGGTGTCGGTTCAGACCGGTCTTGTACTCGGCGAGCAGTGACGCCAGATCGCAGACCGCTCCGGCATGCGGGGCGGTCGGCGTCAAAAGCGCAAAATAGACAAACACCGCCGCCGCCGTTGGTCCCGGCCTCAGCTTCGCCAATGCCAATGATCATCCCCCGTCAATGCCCAAGCAGCACGTCCTTGGCCTGGTTGATCTTGGCGGCGAGATAGGTGGAGCCGCCGTGATCCGGATGCAGGCCGGCGATCAGCCGGTGGTGGGCTTCCTTGATTTCGGCTCCCGTCGCCCCGGCCTCCAGGCCAAGGATTCGGTAGGCCTCCTCCTGCGACATGGCGCCGTTCCCGAAAGCGTCCTGGCTTGCGCCATCCGTGGCCGCCGCCTTTTCGCGCCAGCCGGCGTGGACGCGGTCGAGATAGGCTTCGAGCACTTGCGCCGATTGCCGGTCCTTGGCCAGGCAGTGATTGAGCAGGCCGACGAGTTCGGCAAGCACCATCTCGTTCAGGGAACGCCCGGCGTAAGGGCCGTCGATGACTTCCCCGTTCATGACGCCGCTGTCATGGTCCAGGGACATGCGCAGGAACCGGGTCTCCACCTCCGAGGTCTGGCCGGTGCCGGTGCCGGTGCCGGTGCCGCCGCCGCCGGTGGCCTGGGCCATGCGGGAAAAGTTCTTGGCGGCGCGAGACAGGGAGCGGAAACGCATAAACCAAGGCAGCAGCGCCGGCAGCGCCATCAAGGCCCAGCCCAGCCGCCCGGTGAACAGGAAAAAGAGCGCCACCACCACGATCAACGAGATGGCGAGCCGCTTGAAAACCTTGACCAGGGTCTTGGGATCGGCGCTGACGAACCAGCGGCCGGCCAACAGCAGGCCGGCAAGCAAGGCGATGCCGAGAATCAAATAGGCAAGCAAACCGTCAATTCCCCTTTACTTGATGGGCGATTTTCAAGACCTCGCCGCCCCGTTTTTTACTTAAGTTTTCAAGCGCCGGGCGGCCGCCGGCGGCGTAAACGGCGACCGCGCTCAACAGCTCGCCCAACTGATGTGCGCTGCCGGAATCAAAACGGCAGTAGGCGCCCTTGGTCAAGTGGGCGATTTGTTGGAAGGCGAAGGCGGCGAGCGGGTTCCCGCCTTCGTGGAACATGAAAGCGGGGACCCCGAGGAGTCCCAATTCGCCGGCGATTGCGCCCAGTTTGTCGATATCCTCCTCGATGCTATCGCCGACGAAGACCAGGGCGTTGACTTTCATTTTTTGGGTCTCGTCGATGGCGTGCCTGAGAACCTTGCCGATCTGGGTTTGCCCGGCCAGACAAAAGACCGATGTCATCAGCCGGTTAAGTTCGGCCGATTGTGTCAGCCAGGGCGAAACCTTGAACTCACCGAAACCCCGGTAATAGGCCATCTGGATTTCCAAACCGCCCAAAGCGGCGGTGGCGACGAACATCTCACCCTGGATATGGGCGGCCCGGTCCCATGTCGGCTCGCGGCTGGCGGTGGCGTCCATGGCGAAGATCAAGCGCCCGCGCCGCCCCGTCCCCGAGCCTTTGGACAGCGCCTCCACTTGGCCGAGAAAGCCCGCGATATCGGCGTCCGAGGCCTTCCTCACAGGCAGCTTTTTGTCGTTGCTGGCCATCGCCCGATAAGCTTAACGCGCCGCCGCCGACGGCGCTAGTACCGCCAGCGGACGGCCTCGACCAGGCTGCGTACTTCCTGGCGGGCCGTGACCTGGGACAAGGTGAGCCCGCCGCCGCCAGTGATGGCTTCCAAGTCCATCAAGGTCAAACCTGTAAGAAACAGTTCCCGGTAAACTACCCTTTCGCCCAGGCCGGACATGATCCGGAACCCGATGCGCGGGGACAAGTCGCGCAGCAACCGCTCCATCCGGCGCTTGTTGCGGGCATCCAGAGAGCTCAGCCGGTTGCGCGCGACAATCCAATCGATGGAGCCGCCGTCACGGATCGCCCTTGCCTTCTTTTGCTCCCAGACCATTTCGGCGTAATGGCTGGGACCAGCGACCTTGCCGCTATCGTTTTCCACCCGCGCCAGAACATCCAAGTCGATCAAGCTGTCGTTCAAGGGCGTGATCAGGGTGTCGGCGAACGAATGCCCCAAACGGTTAAGGCTGTTGTAGTTGCCTGGCGTATCGATAACCAGGACGTCGAAATCCGTGGCCAACCGCGGAATCAGCGTCTTCAACCGCTCCTCTTCATCCCTATCGGCGGCGCGGCCAGAGCTTCCGTGACCGAAGCTTTGGTGTTCGGGCATCGGCAGATCCAGCCCTTGCGCCAATTCATGGACGCGCCGGTTGCCCAGGTAGCGCGACAGGGTTCCCTGGCGCAGGTCCAAATCGATGCTGGCGACGGACCGGCCGGTTTTCAAGAAACCAATGATCAGGTGCATGGCGACGGTCGATTTGCCGCTGCCGCCCTTTTCGTTGCCGACGACGACGACGTGGGCGCTCATCAAACGACCTCCTCCGTCTGAACGGCGGCGCTGGAATCGTTGCGATGGAAAGCCGCAAAGGCCGCCAAGTCATATTTCCGTGCTGTCAACACGATGCGAATGTACCGCCCGCCGCGAAGCGGAGCAATGCTTGCCGACAGGGTTATTGGGTATGGATGACCCCTTGCGGGCGGAAGACATGGAAGACGAAGGCGAAGGTGACGTCGTGGACGATGTCCTTGCCGCCGCGCTGGACGACGACGTTGCCGACGTCGCGGCCGGAAGCGATCTCGGGCGAATCGAGGGCCGAGTTCTGTCCCGCCTTCCAGCTGATCACCAAGTCGCCCTTGGTGATGACGCCCTTCCGCCGCAAGAGTGGCAGACTCCAGGCCTCGTTGCCGATGGCGACAACCCGCACCATCGGTTCGATCCCCTTTGGCAACTCGCCCCTAAAAAATCCGTACGGACGGGGTCTCGTATCATAGAATGCGTAAGTGTTGTAGCCGTATCCGCGAGGATTCAGCACCTTGCCGGCGGGCGCGCGGGCGCGAAAATTGGCGAAGGATTCGAGCCGCGAGGGAATCATTTCCAGGCTCTTGCCGGTCAGTTCGCCGACGATGGCGGTTCCCAGGAACTGCTGCCACCAGCTTTCGGTCTGACGATCGTACATGACCAGATCGGAGTTCCTGAGCTTGCCGGTGGTGCCGAAGTCCAGCACCTTGCCGTCCAACCGGCGGTCAAACACAATCCCGGAATTACACAAAGGGCAGTAAGTGACCGTCACCGGAATCCCGCCGACGGTATCGTTGACAATTTCGTGCCGGGTCAGAACGCCCAAGGGATAGGCGCGGGCATCGCCGTCGATGACGAGACCGATGACCGGCTCGGTATCGGCCAGGTTCTTGACTTCGGGGATGGATACGAAAGTCGGATGGTCGATGGACCGAATCCCGTCCTTGGGTGGACCACCGGAAAGAATTTCCTTGAAATCGACCGAATGCTTGGCGAATTCCGTTTTTGGCCATTCCCGCTTCCAACGGTCGGGATCGGCGAGGCTGGCGACGGACAAGGTCAACAAAAAAAACAGGGCGAGAACAACAATCGAAACCGACCTGAAAGACGGTGCGCGGGGTGTCTGCTCCATATAGGCGAGTGTGGTGCCGGAGGGCCTGCCAGCGCAACAAAAACCGCTTTCACATCTTGGTGAGGGGGGGTGCTTGACCGCAAGTCGCCGCCGCCGCAAAATCCGCCGCGCCGGAGAACTCGGGGAACGAATGACGGATCGCATCGATTGCGCGGTGATCGGGGCCGGGGTGGTTGGGCTGGCGGTGGCCCGCGCCTTGGCGCGAGCCGGCCGCGAAGTGGTCGTCCTGGAGGCGGCGGAGACCATCGGCACGGAGACCAGTTCGCGCAACTCCGAGGTCATCCACGCCGGTATCTACTACCCCATTGGCAGCCTCAAGGCGCGCCTTTGCGTCAAGGGGCGTGACATGCTTTACGCCTACCTGGGCGAACATGGCATCGAACATCGGCGCTGCGGCAAATTGATCATCGCCACCAACGGCGAGGAAACGACTCTCCTGCGCGGCCTCCTGAAAACGGGCCGCAAAAATGGCGTCGGCGACCTGGAATGGCTGGACGCGGCGGCTGTCCGCGGCCTGGAACCCTCACTGCGTTGCCGCGCCGCGCTGAAGTCCCCGTCCACCGGCATCCTCGACAGCCACGCCTTCATGCTCAGTCTTCGGGGCGAGGCGGAAGGCGACGGCGCCGCCTTCGCTTTTCACAGTCCCGTCGACGGAGGATGGGTCGACGGCGGCCGCCTCATACTGGCGGTGGGCGGCGCCGATCCGATGCGGCTTTCCTGCCGGCTGGCGGTCAATTGCGCCGGCCTCGGCGCGCAAAACTTCGCCGCCGCTTTCGAAGGCCTGGCGGGCGGGTCCATTCCGCCCCTCCACCTCGCCAAGGGCAGCTATTTTTTCTTGTCCGGCAAGGCGCCGTTCGGGCACTTGATCTACCCGGTGCCGGGCGCCGCCAGCCTGGGCATCCATTACACCCGGGACTTATCCGGACAGGGGCGATTCGGTCCCGATGTGGAATGGGTAGAGGAAATCGATTATACCGTCGATCACGGTCGCGCCGGCGGTTTCTACGAGGCCATCCGCCGCTACTGGCCCGACCTGAAGGACGGGGCTCTGAGACCTGGATATAGCGGCATCAGGCCGAAAATCCAGATTCCCGGCGAAGCGCCCGCCGACTTCGTCATTCAAGGGCCGGCGGCGCATGGAGTTAAGGGGTTGATAAACCTTTTCGGAATAGAATCTCCGGGCCTGACCGCCGCGTTGGCCATCGCCGAGGAGGTGGTGGCGATGTTGGCATGACCTGGATTTCCCCCGCAACGAGGACTACGCCGATGTACCGATCGTTGATTACCGTTTTTCTGGCTTTCCTTGTCCTCGTCGCCGGTGCCGCCGAAGCCCAGGAAAAAGGCAGGGTGCGCATCCAGGGAAGGACCATTGAAGAGAAGGAAACCGCGCCAAAGGTCCGCCGCATTATTCTCGATTACCGCGAGGAGATGCGTAAGTTCGTGCAGTCGATCAGCACCTTCGCCCGCAAGCGCCGCCCCAACTTCGTACTCATCGCCGAAAATGGTCTCGATCTCTTGGTCAAGCGCCAAGAGGACGACGAAACCAAGAGCAATCCCGCCCGCACCTACATCCGCTCGATAGACGGGATCATCCAGAAAGCCCTGTTTTACGGCGACCCGGAATTCGGCAAACCCTTTGTCAACAAGGAAAAACAGGCAAGACTCCTTCGTCTGACCGCGCAGGCGAAGAGCAACGGCCTCAAGGTTCTGATCATCGACTACGCCAAGGCGCCGAAGGTGATCGACGAATCCTACCGGATCAATGCCGCCAGGGGTTACATCCCTTTCGTCGCCCACGCTCCCGACGCCGACCTCAACAGCCTGCCCCCCTATCCGAAACGGCCGTACAGGGAAAACCCAAGGAGCATATTATCATTGAGAGCGGTGAAAAACTTCCTCAGCATCGTCGATTCCACGCCCTTCGGCCGCCAGGACGAGTACACCTTGAGACTGCACGACACCAATTACGATATGGTTGTCGTCGATGTCTTCCATGGCCGCTTGCCGTTGAGAAAACAGGCCGTCGAGACCTTGAAGTACAAGAAAATCGGCGCCCGGCGGCTGGTCGTGGCCCGGCTCGATATCGGCTCGGCGGCGAGTTATCTCTATTACTGGAAACCCCATTGGCGGGAAGGATCACCGTTGTGGATCAGCGCTCCGACTCGCGGCGATCCGGACAAGTTCCACGTCGAATATTGGAGCCCCGAATGGCAACGGATCATCACCGGCAACATCCAATCCTATATCTACGGGATCATCGACCAGGGCTTCGATGGCGCAGTCCTGAGCGGCTTGGACGTCTACCTCTTTTTCGAAACCGGCCGCGAGGAGGGAGAAGAAGAGGAGCAGTAGGAATCGTCAATCCCGAGCGGTTTAGCAATGGCCGGAATGGAAAAACTGGATAATTTTACGGCGGGAGGTAATCTGCGTCATAAACTACCTATAAATGCTTCCGATCCATGATCCGAGAGCATGTGAAACGCCTATCATGAGCATGAATTGATTGTCATGGGATTGGAATTCAGGGACGCTGGTATCGAGGCTCGTTTCAAGACTTAGTGTGGATGCGCTCGGCTCCGTTTTGGGGCACGGGGACCGTCTGGCGCCGTTCGGCGGCTATGTGACGGGCCTTGATGGCGTCTGGGCAGATCGCCATGCGGCGAGTCGATGGCTGGCAAACGCTGGACCAAGCCGCTTTCGAGTAGCCCGCTTGACCTTGCCGCGTGATTGAGTGACCATTGAAACTGGGAGCTACGCCAAAAACGAATTTCCACCAACTATCGGATACAGGACCGATAAACGGGTACAATGAAACAAAGGAAGACCGGTGACAAAGCGCACCAGTAAATTAGCCAAGATAGTTGGCCCCCTACTTTGCCTTCTGGGGTTTCACGACTACAAGATCATCGACTCAACCCTTGGATTCGGTTCGGCGGGAGGAACCTCCACAAGCCAATGCCGACGTTGTGGGCAGGTCGTCACGTACTCCAGCTGAACGAATTTATGGTGCGAAAAGCGCGCCAAGCGCGGTGCTCTCCCATGGAGGGAACTTGGGGAGCAGGTCAATATCGATACATTTCGGTGACAGCATACTTTTTTCCACTGAAATATCAACAAATTCAATAACTTGACTAGTTGATAAATAAGTACGCTATCACTGAATTATCCAGCGGCAAGCGATCAATTGGCCGTTATTTCCACTTACATTGGGTTGCTTTTTTTCACCATGGGAAACCGAATTAACCAAAGTTGAACAGGCTCCCCAAATCAAGGGTGCCAACAAATTCAGGCGAAAGCCTCCAACCCCTTGCGCTCGACCAAGTCCAACAGCTTCAAGGACGGGCCACGGGGCTTCTTGTACCCCTGCTCCCAGTGCGCGACGGTGGACTTGGTGACGTTGAGATAAGCGGCGAAAACGGGCTGGCTGACATGCAGGCTCTTCCTGATACGCTCTGATGTCCTTGGCCGTGCACTGCTTGACCGGGGGAAGGCGGATGGCATTGAATTCCCGCATGGCCGTTTCGTCCATGACGCCGGCATCCTGAAGGCCCTTCGCCGTTTCATGCGCGGCATCGAGGATACGGCTGCGTTTTTTCTTAACCATCGCCACATTCCAGTTTTCTCGATTCCTTCGCCTTGATCGCCCGTTTGACCTTGGGTGCGTCAAGCTCAAGCAGTTCTTTCGCCAATGCCTTCAAGGCGCGCTTCTCGCCGCCGCCGATGTTGTCTTTTTCGTTCTTCCGAAGCCCGTAAACGAAGAACGATCGATTGCCGGATTTAGTCGAGTTTCGGCTTTGTTCACCTTGACAAAACATAATGTTTATAGTAGGTTAGCTCCCAAGGAGAAGGAGAAACCGCTATGTCAAACATTCACGACTGCCTTGAGCAATTCACGGTCACGGTCGGCACGCTGTTCGAGCGCTCCAAAACCCCGTTGAATAAGTGGTTGGTGACAACGTATTTTCGCTGTGCATCCGAGCACGCATTGCCCAGATGACCGTGTGATTTGACGACAGCGCAGCCGGATTCTGGTATAAGAATCATTATATTCGACATTTCCCGGATAGACTTCCATCGGAGCCAATCGTAGGCAAAGACAACCACGGAAGGAAGAGATCCCTCTCTTCGGCCATACGACAGTCCCAATTTGATGGTTTGTCTGTGTTCGGAAGTTCATTCGGCTAGTTTTCTCGTCATCCAGACACACCTCTCCCACCGTTTTACCTCACGGTAGATTTTCTCGGCCTACGCCGGAGCGGTTCTTCGTCGCAAACAGTGGCATCAACCCTGCTTGCCGGGATCATCGTCCCGACTTTTCCGCAACCCTCACCACCATGGCTTTTGACCACGGCGGCTCGCGGTAGCTTGGGTTCGGCTCCTGATCGCCGAACCCGAAGGGCCCTCCTTCATCTCTCGTACAGTTGCGCAGCGCCGTTTGGACCGGCGATACTCGTGACACACAGCCAAACCCGGACATTGGGTCGGATGGCCGCGGAGGATAAACTATTTTTATGGCGGTGGGATTTGAGTACAATCGCCCTGAGTTCGCCGTGAGTTTTAAGGCTATCTGGGAAATATTGGCTTACATGTCGAAAGATTGGCGATGAATTCCCGTTTTTTGGCGGTGCTGTTCGTGCTTGGAGTTTTTTTGACTGGGTGCTCGGTGGCTGCTTTACCTTGCCGCGTCACGGGCGCGGTGGTGAAGGTCATTCCGGTGGTTGGCGACCCGGCTGGCGAAGCCCTCGAAGCATGCGGCGACGCAATCGATTAATGGTCCGCTTTACACCCCGAAAGCGGTCATAACGACGTGGCTTTTGAAGCTTCTCTTCATAGCCAAACAACGGTCATTCCTGTCATTCCAAGGATGCCTGCCCAATCACACGGCCCGAAACTCGTTTCAATGTTCCCCAAGACACCGCCTTCGGCTACCATCACCATGGATTTGATGGTTGCATGGAAAATGTTGGCTGCAACGATTACTTGTTCTGGATGAGCCATACAGGCCAGATCACCGTAGACGCTCTGGCGGGCATTCTGGATAACCTGCCGAAGCAGGGCCTGACCGAGGTCCATCTGCATCCCGGACTCGTTGGCGGCACGCAAGACGAGGAACATATTGCCCTGACCGATGCCGGAATCGGCGAACTGTTCCATGATCTCGGGCTCTATCCGACATCTTTTGCCGCGGAGTTCCACGAAGCGGGCGGGAGGGCGTCATGAAGGCCATGAAACCCAGTGTCGCAATCAGCATCGTCTTGGGGCTCGCGGCGGTGACGGCTCTGATTGCCTGGCGGGGCTTCATCGTCATCGGCGAGGCCGTGTTGAGCGTCGGTTTCGGTGTTTTCCTCGTCGTCGGCTTTCATTTTGTGCCGATTGCGCTCGCCGCATTTGCATGGCGGGGCTTGTTCCAGGGAGATGCTCCGGCGGGCATCTGGTTTTTTTTCCTAGGCCGCTGGGTGCGTGAAGGCGTCAATACATTACTGCCGGTGGCGCAGGTGGGTGGAGACATTGTGGGAGCCAGACTCTTGATCCAGCGGGGCGGCGCGACCAATACGGTGAGCGCTAGCGCCGTGGTCGACAAGACTCTCGATGTCTTTTCTCAGTTCTTTATCGCCTTTGCCGGCGTGACCCTGCTGTTCGACGGCGACAACAGGGAATGGCTGAGCGGCATGATTGTCGGACTGTTGATCATGTTGCCGCTGTTAATCGGGTTCCTGTTGGCTCAGCGCTGGGGTCTGCTTCATCTGACCGAGAAGCTATTGGTCAAAATGATGCCCTTGGACCGGAGAGCCCGGGTGGATGTGGAGGGTATTCACGATTCAGCCTGGGTCATGTATCGCCGTGGATCATCCTGTGGCGGCGGCTTGCTTCTGCATACGCTGGCTCGGGCGGCGGGAGCGGTTGAGGTCTGGTTGATCCTCTATTTCATGGGCCACCCAGTCGGTTGGACGGAGGCCTTTGCCCTCGAGGCCTTGGGGCAGGCGGTGCGTTCGGCCGCTTTTGCCATGCCGGGGGCACTGGGGGCACAGGAAGCGGGATATATGGTGCTCGCTCAGATGATCGGGCTGACGCCGGATATCGGTCTCGCCCTGTCGCTGGTGAAGCGTGTCCGCCACGTCATGTTGGGTGTTCCGGCATTGGTAATATGGCAGGGAATCGAGGGCCGTCATTGGATGAAAACCCGCCAGACATCCGAGAGCAAGATAGCTGAAGCCGATGGCTGAAGATCAGAATCTCCGGTATCATTCGTGGACCCGGCGGGCGGCGCGGGCTTGTTTTCACCCCTTTATCGGTACGCGCCTGACACCCAATCATATTACCGCGCTCCGCTGGACCGCGGCGACGGCGGCTTGCGGTTTCTTTTTCAGAGGTGACATGTACGTTCGATGAGCACGCACCGACTCCATATCCTCGTGATCCACAATCCCGTCGCCGGCTGGCGGCGGCGGGGCAAGCTGCGCCGGGTCGTTCGTTATCTGCGGCTGGCCGGCGCGCGGGTTACGGAGCTCGAGACCGAGGCGCCCGGCGACGCCACCGGGAAGGCGCGGGCGGCCGAGGATTTCGACGTCATCGTGGTCGCCGGCGGCGATGGCACGGTCAACGAAGTAATCAACGGCTTGGGAGAAAACAGCCTGCCGGTGGCATTCATTCCGCTGGGGACGACCAACGTGCTGGCGTGGGAGCTCGGCCTTCCCCGTTCGCCCCACGCCCTCGCCCGCGTGATCCTGGAAGGGCGGACCCGGCGCGTCTTCCCCGGGATCGTGAACGGCCGGCGTTTCGTCCTCATGGTCGGCGTCGGGCTCGACGCCTGGGCCGTCGAACGGGTCCATCTCGGGCTCAAGCGCTATTTGGGCAGGCTCGCTTACGTGGGCGCGGTTTTTTCCTTCTCCTTCCTCGGGACGTTCCGGTACGGGCCCTACCGGGTGCGTGCCAACGGCGAGGAGTTCGAGGCGACGAGCGTCGTTGTCACCCGCTCCCGCCGTTACGCCGGGCCGTTCGTGATCGCGCCCGAGGCCGACCTGGGAGAGCGTTTCCTGACGGTCGTTGCCGTCAACCTGCGCGGCTTTGCGAACGTCGTTCGTTACGGGGCCGCGGTTGCCTTCGGGCGTCTCGATTCGCTGCCCGACGTCAAGGTGGTTCGGGCCACGCGCGTCACCGTCACCGGGCCGGAAGGCGATCCGGTTCAGGGCGACGGCGACCTCTTCGAGCGCGTGCCCTTCAAGGTGTCGGTGGACGATAAGCCGATCCATCTCATCGTCCCTGGCCGACAGTGAATCCTGTACACTCTGAAGAGCCGCCCGGACAGCCTCAGGAGCTATTGTCAAAAGTTGTGTATGGGCTGATCATGCGGCGGCGCGGTCCTGGCGTTGACCTTCAGCCGCGGCTTTTCGGTCAGGAACCGGCCCACGGAAGCCATGACCCGTTCACCGGCGCGTTGTTCGGGGTCGACTATTCAACAATCACCCGCCGCTTCGCCGTTCTCGAACCCATTGTCGCGCGGGTCACCGGGATCAAGAAGGACCGCACGCTCAAGCGGGACGATCTTGAAATCCTGCTTATCGACGCGACCGAACATTGCCAACCATTTGGCATGGGCCAAAGTGCCAACCATTTGGCATGGGCCAAAGTGCCAACCATTTGGCATGGGCCAAAAACGCATCGAACGCCCCGTCCGGGGACAGCGGAAGTTCTATTC
>Ga0066829_10000165_pt1 | contig 23575 bp, 25 predicted proteins | sample ETNtaG_22_FD_65498 | JGI IMG/M metagenome (GOLD analysis project Ga0066829, IMG submission 65498) | Marine microbial and viral communities from oxygen minimum zone, Eastern Pacific Ocean - ETNP201306SV43 | ecosystem: Environmental > Aquatic > Marine > Oceanic | place: Pacific Ocean: Eastern...
GCGTTACAACAATGAACGACCTAATATGGCTATTGGAGGTATTACCCCAATACAAAAGTTGAATGAAGCAGCATAAGAAATTCTACCGCTGAGAACCATTATTAATGGGGGGATTACCAGTGACCTGCTTCCCTCTATTAGAGCCATTGTGAACTTAGTAAAGTACATTTTACAAGGAGCAAATGGCGAAGAAGTGATTCTCAGAACAACAGGTTATTGCAATCTTGAAAGAAGACGAAACCGGTGTACCCGGCCGTGAGATTTGTCGTAAACACAATATCTCTGATGTGACATTTTATACCTGGCGTGAGAAGTATGCCGGTATGGAGACGCAGGACATCAAGCGACTGAAGCAGTTGTAGGAAGAGAACAGCCGTCTCAAGCAGCAGCTTGCTGATTCACATCTAAGTCTTGCACTATGAACCCGAGAAAGGTACAAAACCTGCAATTAGCAGACTAGGCTGTAGTAACCATATGCAGAAAAATGTCTCTTATAATAATGTCTCTTATATGTAGTGCTAGTGGTCCCATATGGGCTGACGACGTACACTCAAGAAGTTTCTGTTAACTATTGAGAAAACTTACCATTCGATCTATAGCCTGTCTTGACTCTGGATAGATTTCTTCAAAGTGGAGAAATCCATGAGGCATATTTTCATAATAAAACTCTTCGTTTTTTATTCCTTCAGAGTTTAATTTCTCTGCTAAAAGTTTTGAGCCAGTTATAAGTCCATCTAGAGTACCGCAGAGAATATGGGCTGGAGGAAGTTTATTTGCAACATGTATGGGACTTACTCTTGGATCAGAAAGAATATTTTCATCCCGATCAGCCCCTAGATAAGAACCTACCATCATCTCCATTAGTAAATCCTGTGATTCAATTTCCGCTGAAGTTTCATCAACATCTTGACCCATAGTAGAGAAATCAAAAACTCCGTAAATAAGAAGGATTTTCTTTATATCAATTCTGTTGTCTTCAGTTAAAGCTGCCGCACACGCAGCTGTTAAATTGCCTCCAGCAGAATCTCCTCCAACTGATAATCTATCGGGATCTCCGTTATACTCAAATGCATTGTCTACTACCCATTTAAGCGACTCACTACACTCATCAAAACCTTGCGGAAATGGATTTTCAGGCGCCAAAGCATAATCAACATTGAAAACTAAGAAACCTGCCTCAGCAAATCGATGACATATCCTTCTATGACTTTTAGGACTTCCTGAAACCCAACCTCCTCCATGAAAATACACAAGTATAGGAAAAGGCCCTTCTCCTTTGGGTACGTGTATATCCGTTGTTAGTGAGTGATCTTTTTTCTTGGAGATCTCAACTTCGGTAAGAAAATTACCTATTTCTGGGAGGTCTTCGTTTGCTCCAGTTGAGTCTATTGCTTCTTCTAGGATATTGCGAAAATCGTTAATATCTTTTGGAGTTCTTTCATTAAAAAAATTTGCCAATGGATCGATGTTTTCTGTCATACCTGTATTTCCCTAATTTTTCTGTAAGAAGCTGGTATCTTGTTCTCCATAATCCCATCCTACTCCGAGTACAGGAACCATTAACGCCCTATTCGGAGAAATCTGCAAATATGATTTGATGGCTACAGTACTAGTGGTCTCATATGGGCTGACGTCACACAGCCTGCAGACGGACAGTGTCGACTTTGTTTTCCGTCATGTTCGATTCCTAGTTCGCCTGCCTATTCAGGTCTTTCGTCAGTGTACGGATGTGCTCGATGGTGGTGCCGCAGCAACCACCGATAATCTGTACACCCTCGTTTACCCACGCGCTGCAGCGGGTGGAAAATTCGCCGGGTTCAATAAAGGGAACCCCGTTGGTTTCCGGGTAGGCCATGATCGGACCCGACCAGGCGCGTTTAAGCACATCCAACCCTGGGCCTGTCGCCGAGACGGTACTGTGCATGATGCCCATCACCTGCGGTTCGAATTGGATCATTGCCTCGATGACTTCCTCCAGAGACAGGGTGGCATGAGGCTCATGCTCCGGGTGCAGTTCTTCGGCAGGGTGTGCGGTATGTGCATCCCATGCGGTGACGCCCCTGCCGGGCTGCAAGACACAACTGATGCCAATCCAGACGGGTAGACCGGTCGCAACAGCTGCCTCGGCTGTAAGGCTCGCATTGGTCACATCGGACATCATCTCTAGGACGATGAAATCGGCGCCGGCACTGGCAATCGCATCGGCCATCTCGCGATAGTCCGTAATCTGTTGCTCGGGTGTGGGGAAATAGCGGGGGTCGGGACTCACGGTACCGGGGATCCAGGCGTAGTTGTTGGACATCGAGCCGGCGACCGCTACCGGTCGATCGCAGGCTTCCTCCACAACGGCTTGACGGGCGAGCTCAACCGCGCGTGCGGTAATCGAAGCTGCTTCGTCGGCGAGACCGGCACCCGCGAGCACGTGGCGACAAGTCGCGAAAGTATTCGCGGTCACGACGTGTGCGCCTGCTCGAAGATAGGCCCGGTGCACCTGACGCACGACATCGGGATGCGTTTTGTTGGCCAAACCGCACCAGGCGCTCGTGTGCATGTCGCCACCCAATCGCGCAATTTCAGTACCAATAGCACCATCCATGATGATGCACTCGCCATTTTCCAACAACTCGTCTAATATCATCGCTACCCCTCCTATCATCGTTAGTTCTCCACCTCCGCACCGTATGGAAAATGACATGCAGCCATCCAATCATACCTGCAGATTTCTTTGAATAGTGAATCGCCAATAATTTACTAGACACCTCTGAGCGTTACAGGATTACAGAAAATTACGCATCTGGGTATGAGGGCAATAATTGCCAAACTGTTTCTTTATTTTTACTCTGACCCCTGTCTTCTCTTGACATCCCACAACTTAAATTTATCATGGACGCGAGAAATTTGGGTCCAGTTTGTCAGATTGGAGATACCCTTGATCTGTGGACTCCAAGTTGCTGGCTGCTGAGCGGATAGCTATTGGCAGCTCGGCAATTGCTTGCGTTGAGACAATAACACTGAGACTATTAAGAACAGGAATGCAGCTGAGTGGAGCTAATGTGAGATCCTCTATCGGTATTGAACTTAATGGGCGAGCAGCATTGATGCTGTCAGTCGCACTGCTGTTGAGTCTGTGCCTGCAGGCAGAACATCATGCCACTCACATTACCCACGAATATTCAGTGGCCTGTGTACAGGCCAGCATTCTTGAGGTTCCTGTCATTGCCGTTAATAGTACCTTGTCCGGTGATGAAACGATTCGATACTTCGGCCTTGCTACACCGGACGCGCATGTACCCTTCAAAAATCATCAACTCCCCGAGGCCCGAAGCCCACCCGCTCTGACCTGATTAAGACATCTTGTGGGAGAACTCAGGGTTCTCCCACTGAGCGTACCGATTAGTATCAGAGGTGAAGAATGAATACCACGAACATCCGTTGGTCCATACTGTGTATGGCCTTTTTCGTTAGCTCACATTCAAGCGCGGATGAGCTGGCAGCACTGCGACAGGAGCTTAACATTCTCAGGGAGGCTTATGGGCAGCGCATCAGCGAGCTGGAACAGAAAATATTTCAATTGGAAGAAAAAGCCGCCGACTCGAATTTGAGTCCGTTGCCAGCCGCGGGTACCGTTCCAATCCGCCAAACGGGGAATAGTTTCAATCCAGCCATAAGTCTTGTACTTGACGGCCAATATGCAGCTTACCAGCAGGATCCAGAGGATTGGCAGATCCCGGGGCTGCCATTGGGCGGCGAGGCAGGGCTTGCTGAAGAAGGAATGAGTCTTGGTCACTCGGAACTCTCCATGAGCGCGAATATTGACGATAAATTCTACGGCAAGTTAACGGTAGCCCTGGCCGAACATGAAGGTGATTTGGAAGTCGAACTGGAAGAGGCTTTCTTCCAGACCCTGGGCCTGCCTGGTGGACTTACATTCAAGGGTGGTCGTTTTTTTTCGTCGGTAGGCTATCTGAATCAACAGCATGATCATGTCTGGGACTTTATCGATGCTCCCCTGGCCTACGCTGTACTTTTTGGTAATAAATACATTGATGATGGAGTTCAGTTGAGCGTGTTGCTGCCGACCGATATGTACCTGGAGACAGGCATTGAGTTGCTGCGTGGAAGTCGATTCCCGGGAGGTGGAGACCAGCAGGGCGCAGGCTCGCGAGTGGTCTATTTAACTTCGGGCGGGGACCTGGGGCATAGTCATAGCTGGCAGGCGGGGGTGAGCTATATGGAGCAAACTATTAGGGGACGCACCTCTGTTGGTCATGCGCATGAAGATCCGGTGATGGAAGAGATTCCCGAATTCAAGGGGGACACGGATATGTTTGGTATCAATATGGTCTACAAGTGGGCACCCGGCGGGTATGGGCGAGACCAGAACCTAAAGATTCAGCTTGAATATTTTGATCGTGGAGAAAATGGGCTGGTCACGATGCTTGATTCAGATCCACTTGAACTATCATCCCTTCGTAGTGATGTGAGTGGTTATTATGCGCAAGCAGTTCATCGATTCAATCGAAACTGGCGCTGGGGTCTTCGCTATGATCGGCTGAACCCGAAATCCCGGGGTGATGATTTCGAAGTGCTTGAAGAAGCTGGTTTGCTTGCAACTGGATTTGATCCTAAGCGTTACAGTGCCATGGTGGAGTGGGTGCCGTCTGAATTTAGTCGTGTTCGCCTGCAGTATAACCAGGACAAAACTCTGGAACACGGCAATAAACAGATTCTGCTGCAATACACATTCAGCCTGGGTGATCACCAGGCCCATACATTTTGAGTAGCGCTATGACCAGATCTATCTACTGCGCGCTGCTGCTTTTATTTAGTCTAGAAGTTGGCGCATCATTGAAAGTATTCACCTGCGAATCCGAGTGGGCAGCCCTAACGAAAACGATTGGCGGCGATCTTGTAAATGTGTTCAGCGCTACCAGTGCAAACCAGGATCCTCACTTTATAGAAGCTCGACCTAGCTTGATTGCCCGGGTCAGGCGTGCCGATCTGCTGGTATGCTCAGGTGCCGGTCTTGAAGTTGGCTGGTTACCATTACTGTTGCGAAAAAGTGCTAACCCTAGAGTACAACCAGGTGCCAGTGGACACTTTACAGCGACTAGCCATGTTAGTCTGCTGGAGAAACCCACCACGCTTGATCGGAGCCAGGGCGATGTCCACGCTGCAGGAAACCCCCATGTGCATCTCGACCCTGATCGGATGTTGATCATTGGTCGTGCTCTGCGTGACAGAATGGTGCAACTGCTCCCTGAAAGTGCAGCACAGCTCGACAGTAATTTTAATAATTTTGAGGAAAAACTGACCAGTATGCTGGAGCGACAATCAGTCGAAATCTCAAAACTGGCCGGGACAAATATCGTGGTGCACCATAACAGCTGGGTTTATCTGACAGATTGGTTGCAGCTGAATCAGGTTGCCACCATTGAGCCGAAACCAGGCATCCCACCCACAAGCAATTTTCTTGCATCGTTGGTTAGGCAATTGTCTGCAATATCCGTCAAGCACATTATTCGTGCAGGATATCAAAACCCAAGAGCCAGCAAGTGGCTTGCGGGAAGGATCGAAACCCCGGTTAGAGTGCTCCCCTACAGCCCTGAAAATTGGGAGACTGAAGGTGCGCTCATCCTCTGGTATCAGCAAATCCTGGAGACACTGGTGTTGAAGGGGGAGCGTGAATGAACTTAGAAGGTCTTGATCCCGGTATTCTAGGTCCTGCATTTGTAGCGGGCTTACTGGTACTGGCAACGCATATACCCCTTGGCCAGGAAGTGATCAGGCGCGGTATTATTTTCATTGATCTTGCCATTGCCCAGTTTGCCGGGGTTGGTGTGATTCTCGCCGCCACATTGGGCTTTGAAACTCACGGCATCGAAGTTCAGGCTATTGCGCTAACCAGTGCGCTCATGGGAGCAGCGCTGCTCGGTCTCACGGAAAGATTGGTTGGGGAATATCAGGAGGCGCTGATAGGGGTGGGTTTTGTGCTGGCTGCAACAGCCGGTATCCTTCTGCTGGCGGGCAATCCACAGGGTGGTGAACACCTGCGCGAGTTACTGGTGGGACAGATTCTTTGGGTTGAATGGCATCAGCTACTGATACCCGCAGTGATCAGTGTTGCGGTGATCCTGAACTGGTACTTCCTTCCTCGGTTGTTGAAAGGGCACTTTTTCTATTTCCTGTTCGCACTCTCGATTACAGCATCGGTACAACTGGTAGGTATTTACCTTGTTTTCGCCAGTCTGATTATTCCCGCTCTCGCGACCATCAGGATTGAAGGTAGTCAGCGAGCGACGATACTTGCTCTGGTTACTGGAGCGCTTGCCTATGCCCTGGGCCTTATCTTCTCAGCCGTTATGGACCTGCCCAGTGGGGCCAGCATAGTCTGGATGATGGCTGTCTGTGGTGTTCTGGTCGCTTCACTCAGTCGCTGGTTACCTTTTTTTGCCAAGGAGTTCTGACAAGCGCCTGGATATTTGGGGTCAGAGTAAAAATAAAGAAACAGTTTGGCAGTTATTGCCCTCGTATTTGGACTTCTGTGGACGATATTGGACAAGCCTTGTGGTACCGAGGGTCGGAATCGAACCGACACTCCCGTGAAGGAACCGGATTTTGAATCCGGCGCGTCTACCAGTTCCGCCACCCCGGCACGTCAGGGGCGGTGATTATAGCGGTCGGGGCCGGGGATGTGAATTGCCTGTTATGGCTGAGTTTTGTCACGTTATTGACGTATTTTATGTTTTTTTTTTGCAAATACGACCGTTCAGGAGCATTTTTGGCAGGTTTGGGATACTGTTTCTCTTTGGAGCCTTACATTTGCTAAACTTCGGTTGTTATCCCTTTGTACATATAAGTTTGGGGTGATTCTATGATTCGGGGGAAACAAATCTATGCGTTTAGATCGAATTGATAGAGATGAGGAAATTCTGGTAAACATCATCAATTGTGAGGATGAGCCGGATTTGAATGATACGTCGCTCGCCTGCCGAACGGTTGATGTGTCTGAACATGGTCTTCAGATGAGCATATCGATGTCTATTCCTGTTAACACAGTTGTCGGACTCAGGCTTAATTTACCGAAGCGGCTCTATCGGCTTGAGGGTGAAGTGCGCTGGGTGCGAGAAGACGGCCATGTTGGTTTACTGCTCAATGATGACAGTCCGGACTTCAAAGCATGGATGGAACAGTTCCAATTGGATTTCTGATTAGTTAAATTCTGGCTGCACCAGCCAGGTTCCAGATATTAATGAAAAAAAGCGACTTCGAGTTTGAGTTGCCATCGCATCTCATTGCCAAATACCCCACGCTCAAGCGAACCGCCAGTCGGTTGATGCATCTTTGCGCAACAACCGGTGAGGTCGCGCATTATCACTTCAGAGATCTGCCTGCTCTGCTTGCTGCAGATGACTTGCTCGTTTTCAACGATACCCGGGTGATTGCTGCGCGGTTGTATGGCTCAAAGCTAACAGGTGGAAAGGTTGAGATAATGCTCGAGCGACTCTTGAGTGATCGTTCAGCGCTGGTGCAGCTTAGAAGCAGCAAGGCAGTTAAAGAGGGCGCAGAAGTTCAGCTTGATGATTCTGAATTCAGGGTGCGAATCGAAAGCAGGCAGGATTCATTTTACAAGGTCACATTTCCGCCGCCGGGCGTTGTCGCCATTGTGAATCAGTTAGGTCATATGCCATTGCCACCCTATATCGACCGCGCTGATGAGCAGAGCGATCTTGAAAGATATCAGACGGTCTACGCAGAAAAGGATGGTGCGGTTGCAGCACCAACGGCCGGGCTTCATTTTGATAAAGCTTTGCTGAAGGAGATATCAGACAGGGGTATTAGCAGCACCAGGCTCACGCTGCATGTAGGGGCGGGCACCTTTCAGCCGGTTCGAGTTGATAATCTCGAAGACCATCGGATGCATACAGAACAGATTGAGGTCAGTGCTGAGGTGTGTAAGTCTGTTGAAGCCTGTAAAGAAAGAAAGGGACGAGTGGTTGCAGTAGGCACAACATCGGTTCGCTCGTTAGAAACAGTATCAATAGAAGGCACATTGAAACCATTTCAGGGAGATACTGATATCTTTATCTACCCGGGGTATGAGTTCAAAACCGTGGATGCCATGGTGACCAACTTTCATCTTTCGGGTTCTACCCTGCTGATGCTGGTGAGTGCTTTCGCCGGACCTGAAAACATCCAAAGAGCTTATGAAACAGCGATCGAAGCCGAATATCGGTTCTTTAGTTATGGCGATGCCATGTTGATTACGCGCTGATGTTGGCGAGATTTCCATGTATAGTTCACCGCTTCACAAATCCCGGTAAAACCAGTGAAATTTGAAGTGACCGCAACCGATGGCGAGGCCCGGCTTGGTCAGTTGAGCTTGTCCCACGGCGTGGTTGATACGCCGGTGTTTATGCCCTGCGGTACCTATGGTTCTGTTAAGGGTTTGCTGCCATCAACGCTTGATGAAATCGGTACCCGGATCCTTCTGGGTAATACCTTTCATCTGATGCTTCGGCCCGGGGTTGAGGTGGTGAAGGCGCATGACGGGCTGCATAAGTTCATGAACTGGCACAGGCCGATCCTGACGGACTCGGGCGGCTTTCAGGTGTTCAGTCTGGGTGATCTTCGCAAGATCACAGAAGAAGGGGTTAAGTTCAGATCGCCCATCGATGGTGATGAGGTTTTTCTCGACCCGGAGATCTCGATGCAGATCCAGACTGGTCTCAATTCCGATATCGCGATGGTGTTTGATGAATGCACGCCGTACCCCGCTGAAAAAAAAGCAGTAAAGGAGTCGATGGAGCTATCCCTTAGATGGGCGGCGCGCAGTGCTGCTGCTTTTGAGGCCTGCGAGAATCCCAATGCACTTTTTGGCATTGTCCAGGGCGGTGTTCACGAAGATCTGCGTGATATTTCCCGCGAGGGCCTGGTTGAGACCGGTTTTGACGGTTACGCGATTGGTGGCCTGTCTGTGGGAGAACCAAAAGAAGAGATGATGGCTGTAGTCGAGCATGTGGCGCTGCAGTTACCAGCCGGGAAGCCGCGGTACCTGATGGGTGTGGGAACGCCGGAAGATCTGCTGGCCTCTGTTCATCGCGGTATCGATATGATGGATTGCGTTCTGCCGACGCGAAATGCGCGAAACGGGCACCTGTTTACCTCTCTCGGTGTGGTCAAGATCCGCAATGCCGTGCATCGGCATGACGAGAATCCCCTTGATCCCAACTGTGGCTGCTATACCTGCAAAAACTTCTCAAGGGCCTATTTACACCACCTCGACAAGTGCAAAGAGATGCTGGGGCCACAGCTTAACAGCCTGCATAACCTGCATTATTACTTCGATCTGATGGCCGGGCTACGAGTCGCCATTGAAAAAGGCACCCTCGATGCCCATATCAGTGAAATCCACGCAGGATGGGGGGCCGCAGTTGAGTGATCGATTAGTTTGCCTTGAGACCACTGATTCGGGAGAATACCGGCCTTTTAGGGCTGATCGCCGTTTCCGCTTCTATCCGGCGAGCAACCCGGCGAGCAACATAGCAAGAGCAAAATTATGATTACTGACTTTTTTATTCCCGCAGCCATGGCAGCGGAAGGCGCCACGGGTGGTGTCTCATCCTTTTTGGGGCCTGATCTTTTTATCATCGTCGCCTTTGGCCTGGTGTTTTATTTTATTATCTGGCGGCCGCAGAGCAAGCGCCAGAAAGAGCACAAAGATCTGGTGGGTGGTATCGACAAGGGTGATGAGATTGTGACCACAGGTGGACTCATCGGTAAGGTAGTTCGGGTCGATGAGCAGTTTCTGGTGCTTGAAGTCACTGACAAGGTGGAGCTCAAGATTCAAAAGCATGCGGTGGCTGCCGCCTTACCCAAAGGCACCATTAAGAACATCTGATGTTCAACAAATACCCTCTATGGAAAAACCTGATCGTCGTGTTTGCGATCTGTCTCGGCCTTGTCTATTCGTTGCCTAATATCTATCCACCGGATTTTGCCGTACAGGTGTCATCGGAGAAGAGCGGTGTGGTGGTCAGTGATCAGGCATTCAAGACGGTGACCAAAACCCTCGACGACGCCGGACTGGAATATTTCGGCGCCGAGATAAAGGATCGCAATGTGCTGGTACGCTTTTATGACGATGCAGCCCAGCGCAAGGCAAAGGAACTGGTGCAGCGGGCATTGCACGATGTCAGTGGCAACTACGTCATTGCGCTCAATTCAGCGCCTTCAACACCCGACTGGCTGGTCAGCATTCGAGCAGAACCGATGAAGTACGGGCTTGATCTTCGTGGTGGTGTGCACTTTCTGCTTGAGGTTGATACCGAGTCGGTAGTGACGGGTCGCATCGAGAGTCTTGAGACCGACGTCAAACGAAAACTGAGAGGCGAGAAGCTGCGCTACCAGGCGGTGGAATCACCGAGTCGGGCAGTGCTGACGATTACCTTTACCACTGAGGAGGTTCGTGACGAGGCGCGTACCCTGCTTGAACCACTGTACGGAGAATTTCAATTTACCACCATCAGTGATCCTGCCCCTGGTATTTCCCTGACGCTCACAGAAAATGCCATCGCAGAGATCAAAGATTTTGCGGTCTCACAGAATGTTCAGACCATTAGAAACCGGGTTAACGAACTCGGCGTGGCAGAACCACTGGTTCAAAAGCTGGGCAGCAGCCGTATCGTCGTTGATCTGCCCGGTGTTCAGGATACCGCTGAGGCGAAGAGGATCCTCGGTAAGGTCGCGACGCTCGAATTCCGCATGGAAGCACTCCCAGATGCACCCAGGTCAACCACGATTCCCTACCAGTATGAGGGGCGTAACACCAATCTTGAGAGAAACCTGATCCTTCGCGGCGAGAGAGTCGTCGATGCCAGCGTTGGTTTCGATCCGGATTCAGGCTTGCCTCAGGTCAACATCCGACTCGACAGTGAGGGAGGCGAGTTGATGAACCGCGCCACCCGCAACAACGTTGGCCGAAGAATGGGCGTTGTCTTTATCGAAACCAAATCGAGAGACAACTACAAGAAGGTCAATGGCGAAGAAATAAGAGAACAGGTGACTTTTGTCGAAAAGCGAGTCATCAGTCTGGCGACCGTACAGTCGGCATTGAGTGTGCAGTTTAGAATCACAGGCTTGAGTGCAGGTGAAGCGCGTGAATTGTCACTGCTGTTAAGAGCCGGTGCCCTGGCTGCCGATATGATCATTGTCGAAGAACGCACCGTTGGTGCCAGCATGGGCCAGGAGAATGTAGAACTGGGTGCGATCTCAGTCGCGGTGGGTTTAGGTCTGGTGCTTCTGTTTATGCTGGGTTACTACAAGGTGTTCGGTATCGCGGCAGATATGGCACTGCTTGTGAATCTGGTACTACTGGTCGCGATCATGTCAGGCATCTCGGCGACGCTGACCTTGCCTGGTATTGCCGGAATTGTATTAACTGTGGGTATGGCTGTTGATGCCAATGTGCTGATTTTCTCGCGCATCAAAGAAGAATTAAAAAATGGCCTGTCCCCCCAGGCTGCCATTAATACAGGGTTTGAGCGGGCATTTACGACTATTCTGGATGCCAACCTGACAACCCTGATCGTCGCGATCATTCTCTACAGTATCGGCACAAGCTCCGTTAAGGGTTTTGCAGTCACGCTGTCCATTGGCATCCTGACTTCAATGTTTACATCACTGATGTGCAGTCGAGCACTGATCAATGTGATCTATGGCGGTCGTAACATTAAGTCCCTGTGGATATAGGCAGGGCGAGAAGAGCATGGCGAAGACAGAAATAAAAATCAATTTCATGAAGTACCGCAAGATTGCGGCTGGCATCTCTATCTTCCTGGTCGCATGTTCATTCGGCTCACTGCTGATCAACCAGGTCAACTGGGGCCTCGACTTTACCGGCGGCAGCCTGGTCGAAGTAGCTTACGATGTATCTGTTGCAGCAGATGATGTGAGGGTTCAACTGGATGAAGCCGGATTTGAAGGCCATGTCGTCCAGTATTTCGGATCAGTCAGAGATGTGCTGGTTCGTATCCCGCCACAAAAAGGCCTGAGCGAAAAAGAAAACGCGTTCCTCGGCGACAAGATTACCGAGGTATTAAAAGCAGCCAGCGGTGACAACGTCGAATTACGCCGATCAGAGTTTGTTGGCCCTGCAGTGGGAGAAGAGCTGGCTAACCAGGGTGGACTTGGTTTGCTCGCTGCGCTCGCTGTTGTCATGCTCTATATCGCTTTTCGATTCCAGCTTAAATTTGCCGTCGGCGCGGTGGTTGCCCTGTTCCACGATGTTGCCATCACTCTTGGGGCTTTTTCACTCGCCCGTTGGGACTTTGACCTTACCGTGGTTGCGGCATTACTTGCCGTGATTGGTTACTCACTGAACGACACCATTGTAGTATCAGACAGAATTCGAGAAAACTTCCGCAAGATCCGCCGCGGCACATCCATGGAGATTATCAACATCTCGCTTAACCAGACACTGGGCAGAACCCTGGTGACATCGTTAACGACCTTGCTGGTGCTGTTTGCGCTTCTGGTTATGGGTGGTGAACTAATCAGAGGCTTTGCGATTGGCCTCATTATCGGTGTCATGATAGGCACCTACTCTTCAATCTATATTGCCGCAAATGTCCTGCTGGCTATGAATGTCAACAAAGAAGATCTGGCGATTCCGGTTAAAGAAGGCTCCGATGATCCGGATTTGGTGATGTGACAGTGTGATGTAACCACACCATACGGTCATCCCCACGCAAGTGGGGCCCCATCCATGAGTTCTCACTTAATAGATTCCCGCTTTCGCGGGAATGACAATGAATATGAGCAGGAATGACGATGGACCCGGCAGGAAATTCCACCGAAAACCTGTCACCCGCCCCCCAAATTTCTCATAACAACCGGCGTCAGCGCCTTAAATACCTTCGGCGTGGCAGCTATAACATTACCACTCTTTAAATGCCCGGCCCCTCCGTCAAAATCCCCGAGCAGTCCACCGGCTTCGAGTACCATCAGAGCACCGGCCGCCATGTCCCAGAGATTGAGTCGTCGCATCCACACGGCATCCAGGCGTCCGGCGGCAACATAAGCCAGATCGAGCGCGGCACTACCAGCTTGGCGCATGATGGCTTTTTCGTTTAGCAGGTGTTCATAGATGGCACTCTGTTTTACCGCGACCTCGCCATTCTCTCTGCCTCCGGTTGATATCACTGCGCCATCCAGGGAGGGTCTTGCACTGACGCGCACTCGATGTCCGTTTAGTGTACAGCCGGCGCCTCGGCTGGCGACGAATTCTTCCTGGCGCAGGGGGTCGAGGATGATACCGTGTTCGAGTTTTCCTTTGTGAAGGCAGGCGATTGAAATACAAAAGTGAGGGATGCCATGAACAAAGTTAGTGGTGCCGTCAATGGGGTCGATGACCCATTCATATTCAGCATCGGGGTTGATATCTTCGTTGACGGTTTCTTCGCCAGTAAATCGGTGATCCGGGTAGGTCGACTGCAACGAGTCAATGATGACCTGTTCCACATTTTTATCGATATTGGTGACGTAGTCATTGTGACCTTTTTCTCCCACCTTGACGAGGTCTGGTCGATCAAACGCTCTCGAGATTTCCTGACCTGCCAGACGAGCAGCTCGTGTGGCAATATAAGCCATTGGTTGCATGGATTAGATCCCGATTTGTGAAAGAGCGAATTTTGAGGCGCAGCATTCTATCAGTATTGCTCGGGAATATCAGTTGTATTGATCAATAGCACCTGGCGGTGAGGGGTGTAATATTCGATATGTGTTCCTGTCTCATTTAATTGAGTGAATCAAAATTGGTCGAAGAAGAATCTGTCGCAGAAAGTTCATTTCCAAAGGTGCGGGTGGTGCTGGTTGAGACCAGTCATCCGGGCAACATAGGGTCTTCTGCCCGGGCCATGAAAAACATGGGGCTGACCCGGTTGTATCTGGTCAATCCAAGGCTATTTCCCCACGACAAGGCGATCTGGCGCTCGGCCAGTGCCAATGATGTGGTCGAGAACGCCACTATTGTTAAAGACCTCGATGAGGCGCTCGAGGGTTGTCACCTGGTTGTCGGCACTTCTGCCAGAGACAGGCGCATTCCCTGGCCGACTCTTGACCCGAGGTCCTGTGCAGAGAAGATCTTTGAGGCGCAGGCAGGCGGTGATGAAGTTGCCCTGGTTTTTGGGCGGGAGGCACATGGCCTCAAAAACGAGGAGCTGCAGAAATGCCACTTTCACGTCAATATCCCGACCGGTGAACTCTACAGTTCTCTCAATCTGGCCATGGCAGTGCAAATACTGACTTATGAGCTGATTCAGGCCAGTCTGGCAGACCCGAAGCCAGGCCAGAGTTGGGACGTTGGTTTTGCGACTGCAGACGCCGTCGAGAATTTCTACGAACATCTTGAACGGACACTCACCCAGGTTGATTTTCACGACCCCGACAACCCACGCCAGTTGCTGACCCGGATACGGCGAATGTTTAACAGGATTCGGATGGACACGATGGAAGTAAATATCATGAGAGGATTTTTGACGGCGATCAACAAGCTGGCACCAGGTGGCAGTCAGGTTGCAGACAAGGGTGCTGAGAGCGAGTAACTAAGGGGAATTCACAGCATTCAGGATTCTCAGAAGGCTCTTAATTCCTTATTGTTTTCGCTGGTAAATCCCTGGTGTCAAATTTATCTGAGCAAGCCCTTCCATCTTGATATTACTTGACTAAAATAGTCTGATAAAAGATTGACTGAAATAGTCGGGTATTGCATAATCCGCAGCCCCGAAAAGACGTCTTTGAAGAACGACTTCGAAGGTGCTTTTTGACAAGATTACAGGTGCATAAACCTATGAGATTAACTGCAAAAGGTCGTTACGCTGTTACCGCCATGCTCGATCTGGCGGTACATCGCGAAGAAGGTCCCATCAGTCTGGCCGATATCTCGGAACGGCAGGGCATTTCGTTGTCATACCTCGAGCAATTGTTCGCAAAACTGCGTCGCCAGGAGCTGGTTTCGAGTGTCCGTGGTCCGGGTGGCGGATACCGGCTGAATCGCGAGGCCCGTGATATATTTGTTGCCGAGATCGTTGATTCTGTCGATGAGAATGTAGATGCCACCAAGTGCGCGGGTCGGGCCGACTGCCAGCGTGGCGAGATCTGTCTGACTCACGAACTCTGGGCTGATCTAAGCGATCAGATCCATCAGTTTCTGGCAAATATCGATCTCGCCAGCTTGATTGAGAAGCGGGAAGTGCAGCAAATTGCAGCCCGTCAGGAAGCCAGAATCGAAGAACTGATTCGATTCCCAGGCCAGGAAGTTAAGGCATGAAGAGTCCAATCTATTTTGACTATGCCGCGACCACGCCGGTTGATCCGAGGGTCGCGCAGAAAATGAGTGGCTGCCTTCTGGCAGAGGGCAATTTTGGCAATCCAGCCAGTCGATCACATAAATTTGGATGGGAAGCGGAAGAAGCCGTTGAGATCGCACGCCGACAAGTTGCGGATCTTGTTGGCGCTGACCCCCGAGAGATCGTCTGGACGTCTGGTGCAACCGAGTCCGATAACCTCGCCATTAAGGGTGTTGCCGGTTTCTACAAGAGCAAGGGTAAACATATCATCACCTCCAAGATCGAACACAAGGCGGTTCTCGATACCTGCCGTCATCTTGAGCGTGAAGGATTCGAGGTGGATTATCTTGATCCCGATTCAGAGGGACTGATTCAGCCGTCACAGGTTGCAGAAGCGATTCGAGACGACACGCTGATCGTATCGATCATGCACGTCAACAATGAAATCGGCGTCGTTAATGACATTGCTGCGATTGGTGAGGTGTGTCGTGAAAAGAAGGTCCCGTTCCATGTAGATGCGGCGCAGAGCGCGGGCAAGATCCCAATCAATCTTGAAGAGTTGAAAGTTGACCTGATGTCCTTTTCAGCCCACAAGGTCTACGGGCCCAAGGGTGTCGGTGCACTTTATGTCAGGCGCAAACCAAGAGTTCGCATCGAAGCGCAGATTCATGGTGGCGGTCATGAGCGCGGCATGCGTTCGGGTACACTGGCAACCCATCAGCTGGTTGGCATGGGTGAAGCTTTCAGAATCGCCAGAAAAGAAATGGATGATGAGAGCAAACGCATCCTCGCACTGCGCCAACGGCTCTGGGATGGACTGAGTGATATGGAAGAGATCTACTTAAATGGCAGTGCAGATCACCGCGTGCCGGGCATTCTCAATGTCAGTTTCAACTTTGTTGAAGGCGAGTCGTTGGTCATGTCACTAGGTGATCTGGCGGTGTCGTCAGGATCAGCCTGTACTTCGGCGAGTCTTGAGCCTTCCTATGTCCTGCGTGCTCTGAAATTGAATGATGAGCTTGCTCATAGTTCGTTGCGGTTTTCTGTCGGCCGATTTACATCAGAAGAAGATATCGATTATGCGATAGAGAAAATCCGAGGGGCGGTTGAGAAGCTAAGAGAACTGTCACCCTTGTGGGACATGTATAAAGATGGAGTGGACCTCGACGAGATCGAGTGGGCCACACGCTGAGGCAGGCAGGAGAATAATGGCATACAGTAAAAAGGTTCTGGACCATTACGATAATCCCCGCAACGTTGGCAAGATGGATACGGAGGATGATCATGTAGGCACCGGTATGGTGGGTGCCCCGGCATGTGGTGATGTGATGAGGTTACAGATTAAAGTGGGTGATGACGGTGTGATTGAAGATGCCAAATTCAAGACCTACGGTTGTGGTTCAGCCATCGCGTCGAGTTCCCTTTTAACCGAATGGGTCAAGGGACGAACGCTGGATGAGGCGAGTGCCATCAAGAATTCAGAAATTGCCGAGGAACTCGCATTACCGCCCGTCAAGATTCACTGTTCTGTTCTGGCAGAAGATGCGATCAAGGCGGCGATCCAGGATTTTAAAGCCAAGCAGGATCACACTACCGATATGCACACTGCCGAAGCGGCCGCTAAATAAGGGTATCAAATGGGAATTAGCCTGACAGAAAACGCAGCCAGTCATATCAATGATTATCTCGGAAGCCGGGGTGAGGGTGTTGGCATTCGCCTGGCCGTTAAAACAACCGGCTGCTCAGGACTCATGTATGTGCTCGAACCGGTCGATGAACCGGCGCAGGAAGATCTGAAGTTCGAGAGTCATGGGGTCGATGTTTTTGTTGATCCAAAGAGTCTCATCTATATCGATGGCACCGAAATGGACTACGTCAAGAAGGGGTTGAACGAAGGATTTGAATTCAGGAATCCTAATGTTAAGGATGAGTGCGGTTGTGGTGAGAGTTTCACTGTCTGACGGCATCGTCTTCTTTCCCCAGTAAAAACCCCGTGGACTTCAATCAGAATTTTTTTGAAATATTTCAGTTACCTGTTGACTATCGAATCGACGAAGAAGAACTGTCGGTCAGGTATCGGGCATTGCAGCAGAGCGTTCACCCGGATAAGTATGCCTCGGCAACGGATCAGGAAAAGAGACTCTCTGTTCAGTGGGCAACGCAGATAAATGAAGCTTTTGATACGCTGAAAGAGCCGCTTTCAAGGGCGATCTACATACTCAGGTTGCAAGATATCAGTATCGAAAATAACCCGACGCTTGATTCGGGATTCCTGATGGAGCAGATCGAATTGCGTGAAGAGCTTGAAGAAATTGAAACCCGGGGCGATGCCGGGCTCTCGACACTCGAGGCTTACAAACAGGAAGTTCTGGATGTGATGTCGAGACTTCAGGATGAGTTTTCAAAGGCCTGCTCAAACGACATCGCAAAAGCGGAGTACGCGGTTTACAAAATGCAGTTCATCAACAGATTGATTATTGCGGCAGACAGACTGGAAGAAAAGCGGCTCGACTACTAACGATACAAATATGGCGCTACTTCAGATTACAGAACCCGGTCAGGCACTTGATCCACACGCTCGCAAAAGAGCAGCGGGAATAGACCTTGGCACAACCAATTCACTGATCGCCAGCGTCCGTGCCGGTGTGGTTCAGACCCTGCCTGATGACCGAGGCGTACATCTGCTGCCTTCCGTCGTCCGATACCTGGAGGATGGATCCTACGTGGTAGGTGAGGAGGCGCTTGCAGCTGCGAAGTCTGATCCTGCCAATACACTTCTGTCCATCAAGAGACTGATGGGCCGTGGTATCAAAGACGTGAGTACCCTGGGAGACCAGGTTCCCTATGAATTTATTGATACCGATGGCGGCATGCCGCTTATCAATGTTGTTAGCGGACCTGTCAGTCCGGTCAAGGCATCAGCGTCGATTCTGCAGTCCCTGGTCCATCGGGCCGAGAAAATACTGGCGGGTAAGATAGACGGTGTTGTCATCACGGTGCCAGCCTATTTTGACGACGCACAGCGCCAGGCCACCAAGGACGCCGCAACAATTGCTGAATTGAATGTTCTGAGACTGCTGAGTGAACCAACCGCAGCGGCCGTTGCCTATGGTCTCGATTCGGGTGAAGAGGGCGTGATTGCCGTCTACGACCTGGGGGGTGGCACCTTCGACATTTCACTGCTGCGCCTTAACCGGGGTGTATTTGAAGTTCTGTCAACCGGTGGCGATTCAGCACTGGGTGGTGATGACTTTGATCGTGCCATTGCAGAATGGATCATTGAGGCTGCTGGTTATGAAAGTCAGATCAGCCAGGCCCAGTTCCGGGGTTTGATGCTTGAAGCCAGGGGCTTCAAGGAATCGCTGTCTGATAATGCCTCTGTTGCCGTTCAGATCGACCTTGAAGATCTGCAATTTGAGGGTGAATTGTCAAAAAATGAGTTTAATCAACTGATTGCACCCCTGGTTGATAAATCTATCAAAGCCTGTCGTCGCGCGGTCAGGGATGCTGGCGTCGATGTTGGTGATGTTAACAATGTGGTGCTTGTGGGTGGTTCGACCCGGGTTCCTGCGGTGGTCGATGCGGTTGCAGAGTATTTTGATTCGCGACCCCTCGACAGTATTGACCCGGATAGGGTCGTTGCCGTCGGTGCGGCAATTCAGGCCAATGTACTGGTCGGTAACAAACCCGATGAGGAGATGCTGCTGCTGGATGTACTGCCGTTGTCACTGGGTCTTGAGACCATGGGTGGTCTGACCGAAAAGATCATAGATAGAAATACAACCATCCCCGTGTCGAAAGCCCAGGAATTTACGACTTATAAAGATGGTCAGACCGCAATGCTGATTCATGTCGTACAGGGTGAGAGAGAACTGGTAGATGACTGCCGCTCTCTGGCCAGGTTTGAACTACGAGGGATTCCACCGATGGTCGCAGGTGCTGCCAAGATCGGTGTCTTGTTCCAGGTGGATGCTGACGGTCTCCTGTCTGTCTCGGCCACAGAATTAAGTACCGGGGTTGAGGCGAAAGTAGAAGTCAAACCTTCATATGGCCTCAATGAAGGTGAAATCACGTCGATGCTGCAGGCATCATTCGAACATGCGCGAGAGGATATTGACGCAAGGTCACTAACAGAAGCACGAGTTGATGCGGTACGAGTCATCGAAGCTGTCAGAGGAGCACTCAAGAGCGATGCTGAGAATCTGCTTTCACCTGACGAGATAGATGAGATAGGTAAGAGTATTCATCAGCTCGAATCTGTCCTTGATGGAGCTGATAGCGTGGCCATACAGGATCTGACAAGGGCGCTGAGTCTGGCGACCGATGAATTTGCTGCAAGACGGATGGATGCCAATGTAAAACTGGCACTGGCTGGTCATGAGATTAATGAGTTTGATAAGGGCCAGGGCTGATGCCCCAGATTATCGTTCTGCCTCATCCCGAGCGTTGTCCCGAAGGTATGGTGTTTGAAGCTGAGCCCGGGGATATTCTAATCGAACAGGCTCTTGCGAATGGCGTTGATATCGAACATGCCTGTGAGATGTCCTGCGCCTGCACCACCTGTCATGTGATTGTCAGAGAGGGTTTTGATTCGCTGGAGGAGCCTGATGAATTGGAAGACGATCTCCTTGACCAGGCCTGGGGACTAGAACCGGACTCGCGCCTCAGTTGTCAGGTCGAGATTGGCGACGACGATCTGGTGATTGAAATTCCGAAGTACACCATCAACCAGGTTTCAGAAAATCACTGAAGGAGAACCCCGTGAGCCTCAGATGGACCGATGTAAATGATATTGCCATTGAACTGGTTGAGGCCTATCCGGACGTGGATGCAGTCACTATTCGGTTCACGGACCTGCACCGCTGGGTGATGGAATTACCCGGTTTTGACGATGATCCGAATCATTCGGGCGAGAAAGTTCTCGAGGCAATTCAGGCAGCCTGGATAGAGGAACTGGAATAGCAGAATCGAAAGCCTGAAAAAGTTATCATTTGAATCCGCATTAGTTGGAATTATCAGTCAATTTCCTGCATAAACCCGCGTATAATAACGGGTTTTGATTTTTCAATGGTGGCCTGCCGGCTGCCAGACAATAGCCTTAACAGTTTTAGGAGAAGTAGTAATGGCGGTTGAGAGAACCTTTTCAATCATCAAACCCGACGCAGTTGCAAAAAACGTCATTGGAGAAATCGTTTCACGATTTGAGAAAGCCGGTTTGAGCGTCGTCGCCTCACGTATGGCACGACTCAGCAAGGAAGAAGCCGGGGGCTTTTATGCAGAGCACGAGGGAAAGCCATTCTACGAGGATCTGATTGAATATATGACGTCCGGGCCGGTCGTTGTTCAGGTTTTAGAAGGCGAGGATGCGGTGATGCAGAATCGTGAATTGATGGGTGCCACCAATCCAAAAGATGCATCACCGGGGACGATTCGGGCTGACTATGCAGCCTCGATTGATGCCAATGCGGTTCATGGTTCAGACGCGCCAGGATCCGCTGCAAGAGAGATTGCCTATTTCTTCTCAGACGAGCAGATCTGCGAGCGCTGATCAGTGTCTGAAGATCTCGCCAAAACAGATTTCCTCGGGGTAACCCAGGATCAATTTGGCTCGCTGCTCACAGAGCTAGGCGAGAAACCCTATCGCACGCTTCAGATTATGAAGTGGATCCATCATCGTTATCTCGACGATTTTCATCAGATGCTGGATATCAGCAAGAAACTGCGCGGTCAGCTGGATGAGATGGGAGAGATTCGTGAACCGGAGATAATCACTGAACGTGTCTCAAAAGATGGTACGGTCAAGTGGCTGATGAAATCAGTGTCTGGCAGTGCCTTTGAAACCGTCTTTATTCCGGAACAAGGTCGCGGTACCTTGTGCGTCTCATCCCAGGTGGGTTGTGCACTCGACTGCAGCTTCTGTTCAACCGGCAAGCAGGGCTTCAACAACAATCTGACGGCGGGCGAAATTGTCGCGCAGGTTCGTATCGCCCGAAAGGCCCTTGAGAGCGCCTATCCCGATCGCAAGCGCGTGGTCACCAATGTCGTGCTGATGGGCATGGGCGAACCTCTGCTCAATCTGGACAATGTCACGAGTGCGGTTGACATTCTGATGGATGACCTGGGCTACGGCATCTCAAAGCGCAAGGTGACTATTTCAACGGCAGGCGTGGTACCGGGTATTTATAAGTTGTCAGAAACGACCGATGCCTCACTGGCGATTTCCCTGCACGCTCCCAACAATGAATTGCGTGATCAGCTGGTTCCCATCAACAGGAAATATCCCATTGAAGAGTTGCTGACCGCCTGTCGGCGTTATGCAGAGAATCTGGGCGAAAAACGCACTATCACGGTCGAGTATACGTTGCTTGATGGTATTAACGATCAGTTCAGTCAGGCCGGGGAACTTGCTCATCTGCTGCAGGGATTTCCCTGTAAGATTAATCTGATACCGTTTAATCCGTTTCCAGGTTCAGGATACAAGCGGCCCGGTTCGTTAGCGGTCCAGGCTTTCCGGGATCGGTTAATGAAAGCCGGATATAATGTCACTGTTCGCACGACTCGCGGTGAAGACATCAACGCGGCTTGTGGTCAGTTAGTGGGTGAGGTTGAAGACAAAACCCGTCGACAGGAAAAGTACGGTCATAAGAAGTCCCGTAACAAAAAGTACCATGTTGCGATTGGAGCAAATTGAATGAAACTTGTTGTCGTTCTAACTTGTGTCTTGGTGATGTTAAGCGGTTGCATAACGGAAACGACCGGCCCAGTTCGTGAAGCCGATCCAGAAAAACAGCTGAAGTCATTAATAGACCTTGGCGTGGGCTATATCAGTAATGGTGAATATGCCCGTGCAAAAGAGAATCTCACCAGGGCACTCGATCTTGACCCAAGGTCACCGGAAGCAAATAACGCCATTGCACTGCTGTTTCAGCTCGAAGGTGAGATACAACTGGCAGAAACCCATTTCAAAAAGGCGATTAAATACTCACCGGGTTTTTCTCAGGCCCGAAACAACTACGGTGCATTTCTCTATCAGGAGGAGCGATATAAAGAAGCCGTTGATCAATTGCAACGTGCATCTGAAGACCGGTTTTATCAATACAGATCCCAGGTCTTTGAAAATCTGGGCGTCAGCTACCTGCAGCTGAATAAAGATACCGAGGCCGAACAGGCATTTATGAGGAGCATTCAGTTGAAACCCTCCCAGCTGCGTTCACTGATCGAGCTGGCAGAAATCAGGCTGAAGCAGCGCAACTATGTCGAGGCACGGGAATTCTATCGTCGTCACAAATCAGCAACGCAACAGTCAGCCCGCAGCTTGTGGATCTGCATCCGGCTAGCACGGGTATTTAATAACGAAAACGAAGAGGCCAGTTGCTCACTGACCTTGCGCAACGTCTTCCCGAAATCAGAACAGTACGAGCAATATAAGTCGACGACAGGCCAATGAAAGAATCCAGCATACAATCAGAAGCTGAAGAGGAGACAGTCACAGCTTCATCAATGTTGCGTGCAGCCCGCGAAGCGCTGGGCCTGAGTCAGGACGATGTGGCCAACGCATTGTACCTTACCGTGTCGTTTATTCGCTGGATTGATGAGGATCAGATTGACCGGATTCCCCAAAAGGCATTCATCAAAGGCTACCTTCGATCCTACGCCAAACTGGTCAAACTAGATGGTGACCTTGTCGTCCAACAGTTTGATGCAGGTAATGAAGTACCCATTCCCTCGGCAGAAATTCGTGGCGTGACTGAGGAGTCAGTGGGTTCGATTAACTTTACCGGGCCGGTGTTTAAGACGGGTGTTATTGGCCTTGTCGGATTACTGGTTGTGATTGTTGCCGTCTGGCTTCTCTCATCATCGACGCCAGAATCAATACCTGTCGTTACAATGCCTGAAGAAAGTCCCGCAGAGACGGAATCCGAGACCCTGAGGCCATTCCAGTTACCTGAACGAACTGATCTGAATACGTTTACCTTTGACGAAGAAGATGGCACAACTGGCTCTGCTGAATCAGTCCTCTTGCCTGAATCGGAAAGCGCAGAAACGGAGGCAGTCGTATTGCCAGATTCTGAGGCTGCAGAATCGGAGTCAGATTTGTCGACCGAAGACGAGGTTGTAAATGATGAACCGACTCCTGACATCCAACCACAACTGCCGCAGGCAAGTGTGCTGGAGAAAGATATTTCCATCCAGCGACAGACAGTTGGAGATACCGACTATATTACCGT
>Ga0066829_10000167_pt1 | contig 23397 bp, 20 predicted proteins | sample ETNtaG_22_FD_65498 | JGI IMG/M metagenome (GOLD analysis project Ga0066829, IMG submission 65498) | Marine microbial and viral communities from oxygen minimum zone, Eastern Pacific Ocean - ETNP201306SV43 | ecosystem: Environmental > Aquatic > Marine > Oceanic | place: Pacific Ocean: Eastern...
AGACATAATCACCATGGCGGAAGCCCCATCAGAGATGGCAGAAGAGGTGCCCGCAGTCACCGTGCCATTCTTGGGATCAAAGGCAGGACGCAGTTGGGCCAAACCTTCCAGATTCGTTTCGGGCCGAATCACCTCATCGGTTTCAATCAGCCGCTTAAAACCGTCAGCGTTGTACCCTTCCATAGCGATAATTTCATTAGCAAATCGCCCCTCTACTGTGGCCTCATGGGCGCGCGGACCGGAAAGAGCGGTTTTGATTTCTGAGAATTTCATTCCACCGGGTCTTTTCAACTTCTTTTCGCTTTATATGGCTCAGGTTCCGCACCTTTGATTTTATGAAGACCGACCCTTGGCGTGGCCGGATGGGACACTCCAACAGGTTGGGGCGCACAATTTGAGCTATATAATTGTGATTCAACTATAAAATTGTAATTTTGTCTTTTAAGAATCATATACCGCTTGATCGGAGCGCCTTTCAGATTACAAAAAGAAGGCCTTGCCTCTATTGCGGTCGGGCCATTTTCTGCAACATTCTCATCATTTCTTGACAAACCTGAGATTTAAAAATAGATATGCTGGTAGCATTACAGATAAGCCATGCATCAATATCAGGTGTTCTTGAATGATTTCAGGCATATCTAATGAAAAAAATATATCTTTTGCTTCCTGTTCTGATCCTAATTACCACCCTTTCCATGGCGGACATAAAGGGAGACTCTCCGGGGCAGAAAAAATCAAGAGCAGAGATGGTCCTAGACCAGATTCAACGTCGAGGCGTATCCGACAAAAAGGTCCTCGATGCTATGAACCAGGTCCCAAGACATCTTTTTGTTCCCAAAAAACTAACCCGCAAGGCGTATGCAGACCATCCCCTTCCGATCGGTGAAGGTCAGACGATCTCCCAACCGTATATCGTGGCTTTGATGACCAAAAGTCTGACCCTGACCGAAAAAAGTCGTGTCCTTGAAATTGGAACCGGTTCAGGTTATCAGGCCGCGATCCTTTCTAAAATAGCAAAGGAAATCTTCACCATTGAAATCAAAGAAAAACTCCACAAAACCGCCACAAAAACTCTCCAATCGCTTAATTTCAATAAAATCATAACCCGCCACGGGGACGGTTACTTCGGCTGGACCGAAGCTGCACCTTTTGACAGTATCATGATCACCGCAGCCGTGGACCACATCCCACCTCCACTACTGAAACAATTAAAAAACGGGGGGAAACTCATCCTGCCGCTCGGGAATCCTTTCAGTTATCAAAATCTCGTACTGGTTACCAAAAAGGATGATGCTTATACGATAAAACAGATCACCGGCGTTCTTTTTGTCCCCCTGACAGGACATGCCTTGAAAAACCAATGATTTTTCCAGCTGTTTTTCTTCTCTCTCTTTCTTCCCTTGCCTTTGAAGTCCTACTAACAAGGGTCTTTTCCATCAGCCAATGGAACCACCTCTCTTTCATGGTGATCAGCATCGCACTTTTTGGGTTTGCCGCATCCGGGAGCTTTTTAAGCATCCTCGACACACGGGTAAAAGACATCGGGAAACGGTTATCCTCAAGATCAGCGGTTAATATTTTCATTATATTATATACCTTCACCGCTATCGGATCTTTTTTAATACTAAACAAAATTCCCCTCGATTATTTCAGGCTCCCGCTCGAACCGATTCAGGGCCTATACCTGCTGACTGTTTATCTTTTTCTGGCGCTGCCATTCTTTTTAACCGGGCTTATCATCTCCGTTGCCTACTCCTTCAATCCTGAAAAAACAGGATTCGTCTATTTTGCAAGTATGACCGGATCCGCTTGCGGCGCCATCATCCCGGCTCTATTTCTTCCGCTTTTGGGTGAAGGGCGGCTTATCATTATATCAGCACTTATTCCCATAACACTGATTCTCATTAAAAAGATAGACAAGGATTCGGATCGAACCGAAAGAAGTGTTTCCCAAGGTTCTCTTTTCTATAAAAACCGGGCCGGCGTTTTTCATGTTTTGAGTTTTGGGATTGTACTGACAGCGGGTTTTCTCATCTCCCCTAAAGGGGATAAAATAGTTAACGTCAACCCCTCCCCTTACAAAGCAAGTAGCCAGCTTCTCCAATTTCCGAATACCCGCGTCACCAATACTGCTACCGGTATTAAGGGGAGAATCGACACCATCAAAAGCCGGTATATCCGGTTTGCCCCCGGATTGAGCCTGAAGTATATCGAGACCATGCCCCTCCAATGGGCCGCCTTTAAGGATGGGGATCAGCCTTTTACGCTTTACCGGCTACTTTCTCAAAAAGATAGACAATTTGCCAGATTCATGCTCCAATATGTCGGATACCGACTCGCTCCAAAAAGAGATCGGGTCCTTCTGATTCAAAATGGCGGTGGATCCGCTATTATCTGCGCCCTGGCGGCGGATGCGAAAACAATTACCATCGTTGAACAACATCCTGAACTGGCTCGGATTGTTCAACGCCATTATCAGCTTCCGGTCAGAAATCAAAACCCTAGATCCTTTCTCAGCCAATCTGACCGGCGGTTCCATATCATTCATGTGGAAGACTGGGGAACCTCGCTTCCAGACACCGCCGCCCTCACCCAGCAATATCTTTTTACAGTTGAAGCGTTCACCGCATATCTGAGCCATCTGACTGAAAACGGTCTGGTTATCATCTCGCGCAAACTGCTTTTGCCACCGGCCGATTCTATTCGCCTCTGGGCGGCTGCATATGAGAGCCTGAGATCTCTTGAAATAAAAAATCCGGAAACCCACATGGTGATACTTCGAAACTGGGACACCTTCACCCTTATCATCTCCGCACGTCCCATAAAAAATGTCAATGAGATAAAACTGTTTGCATTCCAAATGAACTTTGATCTTGTTTATATGCCGGAGATTTCAAAGGAGATGGTGAATCGTTTCAACGTATTTGATGCGCCTTATCATTTTCTCGATATCAACCGACTGGCGGCTGCTTACAGGACCGGTACCGAAAATGCCTTCTTTGAAACCCATCTTCTCGACGTTAAACCCCAAAAAGACAGTCGCCCTTTTCCCAGCAGATTTCTCAAATGGTCCAAGGTGCGAAAAATCTACCAAAGCATGGGAAGCAGGCCCTATTCTCTTCTGATGTCCGGTGAAATCGTCGTTGCTGCCGTGTTTGTTGAAGCATTGATGGTTGCTATCTTTCTTCTTATCATCCCTGTTCTCATCATGTCAAAAGGGACAAAAAAGGCCTCTTTCTCTCAAATCGTTTACTTTCTGAGTGTGGGCGCGGGGTTTTTGTTTGTGGAGCTGTTTTTCATCAAAGAATATACCCTTCTCTTTGGCAATTCGGTGCTCAGCTTTACTTTTGTTCTTACCGCCATACTCATCTTTTCCGCCGTGGGCGGCTTTTTTACCCAATACCTGAAACAACAACACCTTAAAATTACAATACTTATCCTAGTCGCCATTCTCTTGGTTATCTTTTTTGGTCTTGACATGGTGATACATCAGATCCTGGGTTTCCCGACCGTCGTCAGATATACAATGGCAATTCTACTTTTGATTCCGTTGGGTTTTCTATTGGGCATTCCTTTTCCCCTCGCCATGCAACACCTTTTGGTCAACCCGGTTCAGCGCGCCTATGCGTGGACCGCAAACAGCTGTGCGTCGGTATTGACTGCCATTGCATCCGCACAAATCGCTCTCAGCCATGGAATTCCCACAATTCTTATCTTCGCGGTTTTTTCCTACCTGCTTGCGTTTCTTTGTATCGGAACCAGGAAGGGTTAATGTACCAACACTTGACAACTCGACATTGAAAGCATATGCTCATTAACAAAGAAAAGTCCAATTTACCCCCAATTCATACTCTTTTAAAAAAGTCTTTGATAATAAGATACTCAAGTTTTGCACCTGATATTTTGAGAAAAGCCGCATCAGGCATAGGATAAAAAGAAATTTTTCTTGGAAAAATTGGTGATGGGCGCTTTGACAACGGCACAAAACTTTTTAAAAGTTAGCATTCCAGAACCAACTGATATTACATAAAAATCCAAATCACCGCGTGCCTGTGCTCGGAGATTACCTTCTGGATTCCGTTTCACAATGGCTGCCACATTGTTTTTCCAAAAAGTTTTATTTACCCCACACCAAATGCGACACCGTGTCCTATTGGGGTGCGGAACCTGAGTAAGATATCATTCGAAACGCCGATTCTGTGTTTGGAGGGGAATTGAGAAGTGAAACCGTGGAGCAGAGAAGAAGTCCTTGCCACTGTCCAAGATTATTTCTCCATGCTGCAATATGAGGTACTCGGGCAAGCTTACAACAAAACAGCGCATCGTAAAAATCTCCTCAAAAAGATAGACCATCGGAGCAACGGTGCTGTTGAAAAGAAGCATCAGACCATCGGTTCGGTGCTTCTCGAGCTTGGCTTGCCGTATATCCGTGGTTATAAACCTCTAGACAACTATCAAAACATACTGTTGGAGGTTATTGACCAATATTTGGATAAAGAGCCAAAGATTCTTTCAACCCTTCTAAATTATGCGGACAGTACAGTATCGACACCCGTTCAAAGAGACCTTTTTTTCACTGATGTGACCGTGGTTGAACCACCCTTACCCCCCCCATTGAATTTGAGCAAGAAACATCGGACGCTCAAGCGGATGGCCGAGAAATATGATTTTGTCGACAGGGAGGCGAAAAATAAAAACCTTGTAAAAGCAGGTGAAAAATTTATCCTTGAATTTGAAACCGGAAGGTTGCGAAAAGAGGGAAGAGCAGATTTGGCGGCCCAAATCGAATGGATACCCCAGGAAAAGGGTCACCGGCCGGGCTATAATATCCGCTCGTTTGAGGTCAACGGCACTGAGCGGTTTATTGGCGTCAAAACAACGCGTTGCGGATTAAAGTTTCCATTTATCCTATCAAAGCAAGAACTCGCCTTTTCGAGGAAAAAATTGGATCAGTATTACCTTTATCGTGTTTTTAATTTTATAAAATCCCCTACCCTGTTCATGCTCAAAGGTCGTTTGCATCGGCATGTCAAGCTGAGTCCGACGGCGTTTAAGACGCGTTTTGGGTAGCCGGGATCTCAAAACCCGATCTTATCTCCAATGACGTTGGGTTGATGCGGATTGGATGTTCTAGATCTGTCCATGACGCAGATTCAAACTCTGAGGTTTTCTCTCAAGCTTCACCACCGCTTCAACATGATAGGTGTGTGGAAACATGTCAACCGGTTGTACATCCAAAATTCGATACTGTTCTTTGATCATGCATAGGTCCCTGGCCAGGGTCGCCGGATTGCATGAAACATAAACAATCCTACGGGGCGCGATCTCTATGATTTGCTTTATCACTTTCTTGTGCACCCCTGCCCTTGGCGGATCAATTATCATGACGTCCGGTGTTATGGCCGCATCTGAAAGGGCGTTCATCATATCCCCGTGAATAAACCTGCAGTTTGAAATTCGATTAATATGGCAGTTCTTTTTTGCATCAGTCACGGCACCTTCGGAAATTTCAATTCCAATGACCTCTTTTGCGGTATCTGCAAGAAAGATCGCAATTGCCCCGGTGCCGGAGTATAGATCCAAAACGGTCTCTGTCCCGGTCAGCTCTGCATAATCCTTTACGGTTTCAAACAACCTTTCTGCGCCAAGCGAATTGGTCTGAAAAAAGGAGTTTGAAGATATTTCAAATTCAAATAGGCCGATTTTATCCTTTATGGTTGATGCACCGGCAAGAAGAATTTCATACTCTCCAATGGCAACACCCGCCTTTCGAGACGTTATGTTGTTTATCACTGAAATGATGCTCGGATAAGTTTTTATGAGCAAATCGGCAAGCGGTTTGGTTTTTGTCAAGTCTTCTTTAGCTGTGATGATATTGACCATCCATTGATCAAAGGCTTTAGAATGTCTTAGCATGAGAAAACGCCAAAAACCGACGTGGCTTCGCACACCATAGGGGGGCGCTCCGGAATCTTTCATATAGGTTCGAACGGTTTCAAGTATCTGGTTACCCAATTTTGGTTGAAGATGACATGCCTTGGTATCTATGATTTTATGAAAACTACCTGATGGATGAAGTCCAAGGGCAAAATCCCTACTCACACCCTCCTTTTTCAACTCATCCGGGAGAAGCCATCGTTGGTCGGAACATGAAAACTCCATCTTGTTTCTGTACCCAAAAATCTGCTCTGAGGGGAGAGTTGAATGTACGGATACCCCAGTGATCAGTCCGATATGTTCAATGGAATTGATTACATGTTGGCATTTGTAAATCAGTTGTCTGTCATATTCTAAAAACTGCCACTTGCATCCGCCACAAAACCCGCTGTATATACAGAGGGGCTTTGATCTGAACGGTGACGGTTCAACCATTTCAACCACCCGTGCCTCCGCATGATTTTTCTTTTTCTTGATAATACGGGCGATTATTAAATCTAACGGTACGGCCTGATCGACAAAAATAGCCAGGCCGTTTATCCGCGCAACACCTTTCCCACCGAAGGCGATATCGGAAATTTTCAGCTCAACCAGTTGTCCTTTTTTCACAATCATATGGCTTCACCGCACATCCGGATAAATGGATGCATTATCCGTTTAAACTATAACCCCAAATGAGCGTAAACAAAATAAAGAAATATTAGATAATGCTGAAACCACGAGGCATTATCAGTTTGTTTTTATGTTGTATACGCATCGGTGAGATATGATTTTACTTTTAATTCTTCATTTTGTTTGCCCGTTGGAAAAGCCCCTCGAAGGCAAGTCTTCGTAAAATCAATTGTGCTAAACTTGAGTTACAATATGCGGGTTTTTAAAGATTCTCAATTGTATTTTTAGATTGGACCATAGATTTCTGAGATACGGTCGATTCTGATAAACAAAACACTTGATGTTTTTGGGAATAAAATTTAACCTCTATCCCGATCAAAAATGGATACTAGACAATAAACGGTCAGCACAATCTTCGGGCATATGAATCAAATGATTGAATCAAAATATGTCGGTCGTATTTTGACCGGCAACTATAGCCAGGATATCAAAAATTGGATTAAGGAGTGCATCGACTCCTTTATTCTATTTGAAAGAACGGGTAACCCTGCTATTTTTTACCTGGCCGCCTGGGAAGATGAACAAAAAACAATGTGGTATGAATATGCAAGTAAGGGATTCCTTGACCTATTCGCGTGTGATATTGGAGGCCTCGCTGAAGTTTTTCGGGCAAGTATCATTGATCGCCGCATCATTCAACCGCGCGGCCATTTTTTCGGCTACAAATATCAAGACATAGACGGTATTACGAAAGAAATTATCCCGCAAAAAGAATTGGAGGGTATACGGGAAGAGCTGCGCGAAAGTAGTAAAAAAATGGGAATTATTGAAGCAGTTTATAAAATTCAGCCCGCCCATAGCCAGCCGGTTTGGCTAAAAGACCAGGCAATCGTCGAAACCCGTAAACAGGATAACATCTGTGTCTCCTCCGGGTGTTTGACCGTTGTCTCCAAAGAAATGGAGGCGGAGGAAGAGCGGGAAAAACTCGTTGTCGAGCTTCAAAATGCTATGGCAAAGGTCAAAATATTAAATGGGATGCTGCCGATCTGTGCCTGGTGTAAAAACATTCGTGATGATAAAGGATATTGGAGTCAAATCGAGACCTATATCCGAGACCATTCTGAAGCGGATTTTAGCCACAGCATTTGCCCTGATTGTGCAAAAAAACATCACCCCGAACCGGATCATTAGGATCAATAATTGAAGATTCGCCCGCCGCCGAAGGCAACGTTTCGATGAATTAGCGATATAAAACTTGAGTTTTTAAGTTACATAATTTACCAAACAACCTCGCCCGGTCTACCATTCGATCCCTGTTTCTGCCCCATCCGTGTACAAAAACAACAACTCACTTCGACCGACCTTCCAGTTCAATTCGCCATACTTCTAAATATTCGCCATCAACAGCTGGAATCTTTTTGTCCAAACATTTTCCCCTGGCCGGTGGATCTAATACCGGATTCCGGGGTATCTGGTGGACAAGGAAAAAAAGAAAGCGGGTAAACAACAAGTATAGCAATATCAGCCCAAGGCATATGGATATAATGACCATCATATTTTTTCATCATAACCCGCAGGTACTCATCCTGCTGGGTTCAAAACTGATTTCTTAGCGATATTTTACCATCTTTGAAAAACGCTTCTTGTGGACATCGCGTTAAAAAATTGCCTCTGTTTGACCCGCTTTCAAAAGTTTTATCCGAAGCAGATCCAATGCGGTTTCAGCAAAAATAACCTTATTCATCGATCGTTTCTCAAAAGAAAAATTGAAACGGCGTCCCTCCACCCCGTCCAGTGCAGCTAGCCCGATGCAGACAGTCCCGACAGGTTTAGCTTCGGTACCGCCATCGGGTCCCGCAATACCGCTGATGGAAAGGCCATAGGTAGCTCCGGCAATTCGGCGCACGCCTTTTGCCATCTCTTTTGCGGTCTCTTCATGTACGGCTCCGAACCGTTCAATGGTTTCGGACAACACGCCGAGAAGATCGATCTTTGCCTTATCCGAATATGTCACGCCTGAAAAAATGAAATAATCTGATGCGCCCGGTGAATTGGTCAGCCAATGTGCAACAAGACCTCCGGTACAGCTTTCTGCAACTGCAATGGAAGATTTTTGCCTCCTGAGGAGGTCTCCAATGACAGAAGCCATGGAATCTCCGGTAACCGAAAGAACGCTTTTACCCATCTTTTCCAAAACCCAATCGGAAGTTTTGCTTAAAAGTTCCTCAAGCCCGATTGGATCATCACCATAAGCATAGAGTTTAATATGAATTTCCGGGAATTTTGCCCGAAGACCCAACTTTATTCCTGGAAACTCCTTCGCCAGACCGGCAATCCGTTCACCCGTCGCTGACTCGGTTAGGCCGAAGGTTGATATGGTATTCGTGAAACAGACTTTTCTGTTTCCAGGAAATTTATTGATAATGGGGATCACTTTATCTGAGAGCATGGGCCGCATTTCAGCGGGCACACCGGGGAGAAAGAAAAAGTAACATTTATCTATTTTCAACATAAACCCTGGTGCAGTCCCGACAGGATTATCCATACGTGTGGCACCAATCGGAAAAATGGCCTGCTTTATGTTCGAATCACTCAACGGACGATTTCGCTTTTTAAAAATATTTTTTGTTGCAGCAAGGGAGGTCTGATCGAGCAAGAGCTCGACCCCCGCTGCTTTTGAAGCCGCAGCTGTCGTTAGATCGTCGGTGGTCGGACCGAGGCCGCCGGTTACGACGCAAATATCAACCCGACAACCGATTTCATTCAACACCGATACAAGAATCTCAACATCATCTCCTACACTGCTGTGCCGAATGACCTTTACCCCGATGGCCTCCAGTTCCTGTGCAATATGAGCGGTGTTGCTATCAATTAAAGCACCGGATCGAATTTCATCACCTGTGGCAAGAATCTCTGCAATCATAGCTGATAATTTTTTTCTGAACCTTTATCTGAAAATCAACACTTGCGTCTGCCTGTAGTCTGATCGCCCTGGATCTTTTAACGGTTTTCCGAAAGCGGCATGTCGGATTTAAATTCGTTCAAACCGATTACCTTCGCATACCCTGAGAACAATGCAGCCATAAATGATCCGTGAACAGCCTCTGCTGACAGCACCTGACCGACAAACTTGAGATCCCTGGTGGCGTATGCATCGTGAATGACGAAACAATTAAACCCCAAATCAAAAGCAGCCCGGGTGGTCGCATCCACACACATATGGCTCATCGCACCGCAAATTACCAAACGCTTGATTTCATCTGTCTTCAGCTCGTCGAGGAGAGATGTGTCCCGGAAACTGTTCGCGTATTGCTTTTGTATCACAATATCATCCGGAAGCGGTTTAACACGGTCGTTAATCTCAACACCGGTGGTATTTGGTGCAAAACAAAACGCATCCTCCTTTGTGGAAAGATGCTAGATATGAAATGTTGGTCATCGGTTGACACGGAACAACCCGAGCAAATTTGCAGCCTTCTCGGTGGCCTCAGTTATCCCCTTCGGTTTCAAAGGGCCGCTTGGAAAATAGTCGTTTTGAATATCAATGAGTATTAATGCAGTTTTTATTTTCAACTCCTTATTCGAAAAAAATCCGGGACATCCGATGGGATGGAAAATACGCCGTTTCCAACCAAAACTGTAATTAGTACCCTTTCGCGGTCGTAAACACAAGCTAAATAATTTTTCAGAACCAACATCCCCAACCAGCGAACAACAGGGATGTGAGCAAAAGCGGGTTACGCTTCTGCTGCAGATTTCAAAATAGATCGAAGCAGTACATTTGCCCCCGCCTCACAATCCGTCCACAGCGTATTTTCTACCTCTACGTGGCTTCTTCCACCGATACTCGGGACGAAAATCATTGCCGTGGGTGCAACTTGATTCATATAGCTTGCATCATGTCCTGCCCCGCTGACCATGCGGAGGGCTGGATAGCCCAGGTCCTGGGCGGCATCAAGCACCCTTTGTACCAGTTGCGCATCAAACCGAGAATGCGCTACACGCCAAGTCTCTTCAATACGAATCGGACACCCCCGCCTGTCGGCAATTTCTTCAAAACTGTTGCGAAGACTATTCCAGGCCTGTTGTGCCAACCGGTCATCCCAAGAGCGAATATCCACCGTGAAATGGATTTTGTCGGGAATGATATTTCGGGAATTGGGATAATTCTGAATTTCTCCAACGGTTGCTACCAGATCACCATCTGTTTTTTCAGGGAAGATATTGACTTTGAGGATCATCTCAGCGGCAGCACAAAGAGCATCGTGCCGACCGGCCATCGGTGTTGGTCCCACCTGATTCGCTTCCCCTCGAAGATAGATGTCGTACCAGTGGAGACAAACAATCCCCTTTGGTGCACCGACGACCATCCCCTCTCGCTCAAGAACCGGCCCCTGCTCGATGTGATATTCATAATAAGCATGGACAGGCCATTTCCGTGCAGGGACACTCCCTCGATACCCAATCCGCTCCAACTCATCGACAAACAAATACCCATTTCGATCGATCCTACTGTAAACCCAATCCCTTTCCAAAGCGCTGGCCCATACACCGGATCCGACCATTGCAGGGGCGAAACGTGATCCCTCCTCATTGGTCCAGTTGACGATAACGAGGGGACGCATGGTTTTAATGTTGTTTTCATCAATTGTCTGCAACACTTCAAGCGAACCCATTACCCCTAAAATTCCATCAAAGCGACCCCCTTTTGGCTGTGAATCAATATGGGAGCCACTCATCACAGGGGCCAGGGCATCGTTCTTTCCTACCCGTTTTCCAAAGATATTTCCCATCTCATCAATCCGGACTTCAAGATCGAGTCGCTCTATCCATTTGACAAAAAGATCCCTGGCCTGTTTATCCGTGTCTGTCAAAGTCAGACGTTCTACGCCTCCCGCTGAGGTCGCACCGATTTTCGCCATCTTTTCCAGTTTATTTCTCAGACGATCTCCATTTATCCTTAAGCCTTTCGTATCCAGAAATCTACCCCCCTATATTTTTTTACTCATTTGTCCAATTCATTGATTTAACATACAGACCGGATCGCACGGGATCTTCGCTCTGTTTTGATTAGCCATCGGAAAATGAGCTCATTTTTTTTGTTTATACCACAATTTAATATTATTGAGTTTCATTCTTCGTCTTGGTAAGTTTACTCGGTAATTTGTAGTAAATTTTATGCATCGATTCTCAGAAAATTGAAATATTTTATAGGCCAGATCTTACTTGACAGATTATTTTTAATTAATTATAAATAAAGGTTTTTTAACACTATTTTCTCATTATCCTTGCTCTGGTATTACTCCAGGGCCTTAACGTCCATAAGGAGGCTAAATGAACAGATACGAAACATTCATTATTTCCGATCCCGACATTTCCGATGAAAAAAGGGCTTCTCTCTTTGAAAGAATCAACCAGCTCATCTCCCAAGAAAACGGATTCATGGTGGCCTTTGACGAATGGGGAACAAAAAAGCTCGCCTACGAAATCAAGAAAAAAATTCGCGGCCATTATGTCCGTCTTGATTATTGCGGAACAGGTACCCTTGTCAACGAGATAGAACGATTTTCCCGGATAGACGACAGGATCTTGAAATATATGACGGTTCTGTTGGAAAAAGAGGCCGATATTGATCGCATAAAGGAAGAAATTGCCGAGGCAGAGCCGGTTACCGACCTGGTTGAAGAATCTGAGAAAAATCAAGATGCCGAATCCAATTCAGATCCCGTGCTCTTCGACGCCCCAGGATCAGAAGCTATGGAGATTGAAAAAGTAAAAACTGAGAAAAAGGACGAGGAGGAGTAAAATGGTTGCAGATTTTCGAACCAATCGAAGAAGACCCACTGTCAGGAAAAAGATATATCACCGAAGAAAAGTCTGTCGATTTTGTGCGGACAGCAAACTGATTATAAACTACAAAGACTCAAAGTCACTTCAATATTTTATCACCGAACGCGGAAAAATAATCCCGAGAAGGATTTCTGGAACCTGTGCGAAACATCAGCGTGCACTTACACGATCAATCAAGCGGGCTCGAGCAATAGCACTGCTTCCTTATGTCGGAAGATTGGACTACAGCTAGTCAGAAGGATAAATGATGGACAAAAACGGATGAAAGCATGGCGCCTCAAACAATGCAAAAGGAAATATTCAAAGACATCGCCAGTGGCATTGTCATAACCTTTGTCATATTTGGAGTGACCATCTATATGCCGATCATCGGTTTCTTTTGTTCACTGCTGATTCCTTTGCCTGTTCTTTTCTACCGCTCAAAACTGGGCAGATCAACCGGCAGTATCATCCCCGTTGCATCGATCACGTTAATGATTGTTATCCTTGGCCGGGTATCAATCGATATCCTGTTTTTTGGTGAACTACTGCTTCTCGGTTTTGTTTTGAGCGAGTTGATTGAAATGAACCTTTCAGTTGAAAAAACGATCTGCTATGCTGTTTTCACGGTATTATTGACTGGAACCTTCGGCTTGCTTCTCCACGGCAGTATGGCCCGGATCGGTATTCAAGCACTGATATCTGATTATGTGGCAAAAAACCTCCAACTAACGATGGCCATATACGAAAACATGGGGGTCTCAGAAGACAGCATCCATTTAATATCAAATTCTTTGGAAAACATTCAATACATTCTCGTACGAATTTTCCCCTCGCTGGTCATCGGTTCTACCCTCTTCATTGCATGGGTAAATCTCCTGATCGCTAAACCGATGTTGATAGCCCGGAAGCTCTTTTTTTCCGATTTCGGTTCTCTTAACCTATGGAAGGCGCCGGATTTCCTCGTGTGGGGAGTCATCGGATGCGGTCTGACACTTCTTCTACCGTCAAAAGCCCTTAAAATGTTTGGTCTTAACGGTTTGATCATATTGATGACCATCTATTTCTTTGAGGGTATTGCCATTGTGTCGTTTTATTTTGAAAAAAAAGAATTTTCCAGAATACTCAGACTTTTTTTATACACCCTGATTGTCTTGCAGCAGATCATATTGTTCCTTATCATTGGCATTGGATTTTTTGATACATGGCTGAATTTTAGAAGATTGGGTATAAAAAAAAGTAACGGACAGACATAAAAACCACAAACGTGATACATCTATGCGATAAAAATTTAGTGGAGGATCAAAATGAAAGTGATCTTAAAAGAGACAATTGATTCCCTGGGGATTATCGGGAATGAGGTGACCGTCGCAGACGGATATGCCCGTAACTATCTTTTACCTCAAAACAAGGCTGTGCTTGCCACACCTCAAAATCGTAAAATCTTAGAGCAGGATAAAAAGAAATTTGAACTTCAGATCGCCAAAGAAAAAGAATTTGCCGAAAAAATGGCCGCGCGGTTGAATGGTGTATCGTGCAAAATATCCGCAAAAGTTAGTGAGAGGGATCGCCTGTACGGCTCTGTCAAGATCCATGATATTATCAAGGCGCTTGAAAAACAAGACATTAAGGTCGATAAAAGAATGATTTTGCTCAGAGAACCGATCAAAAAGACCGGCACCCAAAAAATCCCTATCCGCATTTATACCGATGTTGAGCCGGTAATTGAGGTTGAAGTCGTACCGGAGTGAAGTTTTTTTTTGATAAAAAAAGATATCAAAATTAACTATCAAAAATGCCTATCGATGACAGCTCTTTTAAGAAACTTCAGGGTATTGTCGGCCATACCCATTGCAGCCGAAAAAAAGAAGACCTTGTCTGTTATGCATACGATGCGACCGGGCACGCCTATATGCCGGACGCTATTTTATTCCCCCAAAATACCAATGAAGTATCCCGCATCTTGAAGACCGCTAATGAAGATCGTTTCTTTGTTACCCCGCGCGGCAGCGGGTCGGGAATGACTGGAGGTTCACTGGCGGTAAACGGCGGTATCGTTCTCGTAATGACTCGTTTTAGTCGTATTCATCATATTGACAAAGACAACTTGATTGCTCATGTCGAACCAGGTCTTGTAACCGGGTCTTTCCATCGGGCGGTAGAAAAGGAGGGTCTTTTTTACCCGCCCGATCCGTCGAGTTCTGAATTCTCAACTTTAGGCGGAAACCTTGCCGAGTGTGCGGGCGGACCCCGGGCACTTAAATATGGTGTCACACGAGACTATGTTTTAGGCGTTGAAGCCGTCACGCCGACCGGTGAAATTATCACAACCGGGACACAAACGACCAAGGGGGTTGTAGGGTATGATCTTACCCGGCTCCTAATTGGATCCGAAGGAACCCTTGGGGTCATAACCCGCATGACGCTGAGGCTTTTACCCCTTCCTGAAGCGATAAGGACCATGTCAGCGGTTTTCGCCCAAGTGGAAACAGCTGCGGAAACGGTGTCTGAAATCATCAGACGTTCCATCATTCCCCGCACCATAGAATTTATGGATAAAGCTTCGATACGGTGTGTTGAAAACCATCTGAAAATCGGGTTGCCGACCGAAGCCGATGCGTTACTCATCATCGAGGTAGATGGAAAGTCCCGTGATATAGACATGACAATCGAGGAGTTGAAAACGATTTGTATATCTCGAGGGGCAAATCGGGTTAATATCGCCCGATCTCAAGAGGAAGTTGAGCGTCTTTGGAAGGCCAGAAAGTCAATTTCCCCTACCCTGTTCCAGTATGGTCCTGATAAATTAAATGAAGACATCGTTGTTCCCAGAAGTAAAATACCCGATATGGTCCGGATGATAAATCGCTTGAGGGTGGAAACGGGTCTTATGATGGTCACTTTTGGACATGTCGGCGATGGGAACATTCATTTTAACATCATGTTGGACAAGAAGAACAAGGGGGCGCTGAAGAAGGCCAACGCTGCGCTTGAAACGCTCTTCGACTATACACTTGAACTGGGGGGAACAATTTCTGGAGAACACGGGATCGGTATTACTAAAACCCCTTACATGGCAAAGGAGATCGGTCCAGTTGAACTGATGCTTATGAAAAAAATAAAAAAGACGTTTGATCCCAATGGAATTTTAAATCCGGGAAAAATTTTTTCAAATGATTTTAAAAGTCGGAATCGGTTGTAAGTGCCTTTATTGTATTTTCATTGTCCCATCAGTTGCGGATACCAGTTCTTCCAATATTTCGAGGCGGGTATTTTGATCCCGCTCAACAGCACACCGCAACCGCAAAACACAAAATTTTTTACAAATTGAATCCTCGATAAAAAAATTATCAAAACATCCCAAATAGTCGTTCAAAAAAACTTGATTTTTCATCTTCTTTTTCATTGAATATCCTTTAGCTTCAGTAGGGACAGCATTTCTTTATGAATTTTTCCGTTGGTTGCCAAAATTTCCTCCCCTTCGATCGCAAACGGTTTGTTTGCAAAATCGGTGGTGACCGAGCCGGCCTCACTTCCAATTCGAAAACCGGCCGCTGTATCCCACGGGTTGAGATTCTGTTCCCAAAATCCGTCGAAGCGCCCACAAGCGACAAAACAGAGGTCGAGGGCCGCAGAACCCAATCGTCTTACCCCTTGTGATGCTTTGAGGCAATGCGAAAAACGGGTCATCACCGGTTGAATCTTCTCCCTAATATCATAGGGGAAGCCGGTTGCCAGCAAGCTTTCTTGGACAATTTCCGAATTCGAAACCTTAATCGGCCTGCCGTTTAGCTCAGCGCCTTCCCCGATAACCGCCGTGAAAAGCTCACCGGTTATCGGATTGAGAACCACACCGACCAAAACATCCCCACCCGCAACAAAGGCAATGGAAACGGCGAACAGGCCTACATTATGCGCAAAGTTCGTTGTACCGTCAAGGGGGTCGATGACCCACTGATATTTTGCCCCATCCCGCCTCAAACCGCTCTCTTCAGAAAGGATGGAATGATTTGGAAAATTTCTTTGAATGATCGCAATGATTCGTTTTTCCGTTTCAATATCCGCTTCAGTCACCAGATCGATCGCGCCTTTTTTGCTTATTTTGAGTATCTTCCCAAAATAGGCTTGAAGAATTTTTCCACCGTGATAGGCAGCGCCAATACCAATTCTCTTTACTTGTCCCAAATCCATGAAGGAAGATCTTTATACTTGTTTACATTCGGATGTCAATACATTTTGTCTGGTGCCTGTTGAAGCTTCATCTGCATTTTTTCAATCAGGACTGCTAAAGTTGATTCATCTTTGGCGGAAACCGCTATTCCCTCAAGTCTTTGTTCTAGCTTTTTCACTTGTTCCGTTTTCACCATATCCCGCTTGTTCAAAACACGAACCAAAGGGATATGGATTAAATTTAATTCCGCCAGGATGGTTTCAACCGATTCAATATGATCCTGAAAACGGGGATGACTGATATCAATTACATGAAGCAGGAGCTTAGCGTGTTCCAATTCTTCAAGGGTTGCGCGAAAAGCCACCCGAAGGTCCTGGGGAAGATCTTTAATAAATCCGACCGTATCTGTAATGATTACCTCTATGTCTTTCGGAAATTTAAGTCTTCTGCTGGAGGGGTCCAACGTTGCGAACAGCCGGCTCTCAGCCAAGACATGGCTTTTTGTCAGGGTGTTAAGAAGGGTCGATTTTCCGGCGTTGGTATACCCGATGATGGAGATCACCGGAAGGCCTCTTTTGTGCCGCTTTGCCCTTTGCTGTTTTCGCTGCTTCATGACAAGGCTTAATGCCTGTTCCAATTGCGCGATGCGGTCGCGTGCCCGTCGTCGGTTTATTTCAAGTTTGGTCTCCCCCGGTCCTCTGCCGCCAATACCGCCGGTTAACCTGGACATGGCTGTGTTTTTTGAAATAAGACGTGGAAGTAGATATTTCAATTGGGCAAGCTCGACCTGAAGTTTTCCTTCCCTTGTCTGAGCCCGTTGGGCAAAAATATCAAGAATTAATTGGGTCCTGTCGATCACCTTCAGGTCAAGCCGATCCGTGATTGCCCGTATCTGAGATGGATTTAGCTCCTGATCAAAGATGATCAGCGTCGCCCCATTGTGAAGAGCTGCAATGGAAAGATTCTGAAGTTTTCCCGGACCTAAAAGAAATCTGGGATCAATTTTTAGGCGCTGCTGAAGTAATTTTGCGGCCACATCAATACCACAGGATAACGTCAGTTCTTCTAATTCTGCCAGTGACTCTTTCCACCTATGTCCGGGATCCCTTGACACGCTGACAAGAATTGCTCTTTCTATTCCTGAAAACGCATCATATGTAGATCTTTTAGAAGCAAGCTCGAGTTCAAGGGCATGAATGAGTTCAAGGCAGCCGATGTCCAATCGGTTTGGATCAAGGGGTTCTAATAGATTGTAGAACTGGCTCCCAGAATGCTTCGGCAGTATATGACTGGCAAAAACCTTAAACGGCTGTGCATTTATTACCCCGATGACAACCATGATGTCGAGTTTCAAAAGAGCAAGATCGGTGAGGTCATCCCGCGTTATCGACTCATTTGTTAAATGGGTATGTACACACCTTAACCCCCTGAGGCGACCGGGGGCAGTCCGATATTCACTGATGCCAGGGATGAGAATCTGTTGGTAGTCCCCGACAATAACGTGAGTTATTTTTCCCCGGCGGTTGATCAGAAGGCCGACCTGACGACGGATCCCGTGCGAGAGTCGGCTGATGTCACGGGCAAGTTGGTGAGTAATGAGTTGTTCGGTCGGAATGCGGCGGCGATACAGACTTTCTAACCGGTGGATCTGATTCGCCTTCAGTCCGCGAGTATTGCCGTAAATCCGCTTCATCTAGGGTGGTGTAACTTTAATGGGGCTTGGTACCAAAGGTGTCCGTTCAGATTTCCGCTGCTCTATTTTCAAAACGCGTGTATGCGGTAATGAATGTCAACGGTACCATACCTGTTGGACCGTTTCGCTGTTTTGAGAGTAACAACTCCGCCTTACCTTGTTCAGCGCTGTTTTCATCTTTGTTGTACACCTCGTCTCTGTATATGAAAGCAACCACATCTGCATCCTGTTCAAGGGCACCCGACTCCCTTAAATCTGCCAGTTGAGGGCGCTTGTCACTGCGGTCTTCTAGCTTTCTGTTCAACTGAGAAAGCGCTATAATCGGAAGTTCGAGTTCTTTGGCCAGTGCTTTTAATGTTCTTGATATTTCTGAAATCTCAAGGTCTCGGCGTTCGGAAAAATGATGACTCTTCATCAGCTGCAGGTAGTCGATGATGATAAGCCCAAGATCTGTTTTCATCTTAAGCCTGCGGGCCTTGGCCCTGATTTCCAAGGCAGAGATACTTGCGGAGTCGTCGATGTGAATAGGCGCTTCAGAAAGGATCTCGGCAGCATCTGTCAGACTCACCCAGTCATCACGGCTGAAGAAACCACTTCTTAAACGTGAGGAGTCGATGCGCGCCTCAGCGCAGAGAAGACGCATCGACAACTGCTCCTTTGACATTTCAAGCGAAAATATGGCGGTGGGCGTATTTGCATCGATTGCAGCATTCCTTGCAATATTGAGGGCCAATGCGGTTTTCCCCATGCTTGGGCGGCCGGCAATGATGATCAGATCCGATTTTTGTAACCCGGAAGTCAAATTGTCAAAAAGGGTAAATCCGGTAGGAACACCGATGAGCAAGGCTTTGTTTCCCTGTCGCTCTTCAAGGATATCAATACTTTCTTCAATTATTTTGCTGATGGGATAAAAAGATTGCTTATCTTTTTTCTGCGCTATCTCAAAAATGGCACTTTCAGCAAAATCGATAATTTCATCCACATCCCCTTGATCCTTAAAACATCGTTGTGAAATAGCATTCGTTTTCTCGATCATACGTCTCAGTGCAGCCTTATCATGGACGATCCTGGCGTAATGTTGTGCATTAACCGCAAGCGGTGCCGTATCGATGATCTGAGCGAGGTAAGTCGCTCCCCCGATCTCTTCCAGTTGATTTTTTTCCTCCAGGAGATTGTTAAGGGTCACAAGGTCAGCGGGCTCATTTTGAGAAAAAAGTTCTGTTATCCCAGCAAAAATTTTTTGATGTGAAGATCTGTAAAAGTCGTCTGGTGACAGTATCTCCATAACATCGAGTAATGTGTTGTTATCGATCAGGATCGAACTCAGAATAGATTCCTCGGCCTCGGTGTTTTGAGGAGGAAGATGATAGAGGGATGGATCCTTTGTGATTTGCGATTTGTTATCAGACATGAATTTAAGAAAATAGGGATTATCCAATCAGCCTGATTAATACTTGCCTAATTCTAATTTCTGGCAAAGAAACTCTACTTGCTTTTGTATCGAACCTTTTTTCTTGAGTTCCCGGTTAACGCTATCAATCGAATAAAGAGCTGTCGCATGATATCTATTGAAATTTTTTCCGATTTCCTGAAGAGACAGATCGGTATATCGGCGAGACAAAAAAATGGCAATTTGTCTTGGCCGAACAATAGATAGCCTTCGCGAACGTGAGACAAGATCAGTATTGGATATTTTGTAATACTTACATATGACTTTTTTAATTACATCAACTGTTATGTTTTGGCGATGGCGAACGATATTTTTCACGACACTTTTGGCTAAACCCAGATCTACCGGTGAGCCTAAAAGGGATGACTTGGCGGTAACCCCGATGAGTCCGCCTTCAAGCTGTCTGATATCCTCAGTGAGCTCGCTTGCTAAATAATTGGTAATCTCTTCAGGTATTTTATATCCGTTAAACAACGCCTTTTTTTTCAGTATTCTGACCCGGGTCTTAAAATTAGGGGGATCGATGTTGGAAATGAGACTGCACGAAAGCCGTGATCTTAATCGTTCGTTTAGTTTGGTCATTTCTGCTGGAAGGTAACAGCTGGTAAAAATGATTTTCTTATCCAAATCAAATAAAGTATCGAGGATTAAATTAAGCTCTATCTGCGTGCGCTCTTTTCCAGTTAAGAAATTAACATCCTCAAGGAGCAGCACATCACATCTGTTTCTGTACTTCTCTTGAAACCGAGGTATGGAATTGTTCTTGAAAGATTGAACCATTTCATTTGAAAAATCTTCGGCAGTGGTATAATAAACCTTCGCTAAAGGATGCTTTAACAGGATGTGGTGCCCGATGGCTTGAGAGAGGTGACTCTTCCCCAGCCCGGTCTTTGATAATAACAATAAAGTTTTCTGCTGGGGATTTTTCCGTGTGGCAAGAGTAAGGGCTGCCGAATAGGCAAAGTCATTGTTCCCTCCCACCACAAATTGATCAAAAGTAAAATCCTTTCGCAGAAATCTTCCATTGTGAGGGTGGCCATTTAAATTTGGAAGAGAGAGCTGAGGATCCGGCTCTGTTGTGAGTCTCGACTTTCTGGATTGCCTTGAAACCTCAATGACAAGTTCGCACCCCTTCCCATACACTCTTTCTATTTCCGACTCGATGAGCGGGCCAAAGTAGTTTACCACCCGTTTTTTCGAAAAAATATTGGGACATGAAAGCACGAGGGTATTGCCAGTCCCCTCCTTCTGGACCAGAGGATCAATCCACATTCTGAAATTATGCAGGGGAATGCGGGTCTTAATTTCTGCTTTTAACGGTTCCCAAAGAATTTTCAAAGGTGCTATACCTTTTTTTAAAAGTAAATGGATGGATATGCCGTGTCGAAATATTACAGCAAATGTAACAATATCAAAAGGTTTTTTAACAATCTGGAACAATTAGTTGAAGTTATTGGAAAGGACTTACAAAACGTCAGCTTGTGTATGGTATAAATCTTTTTGTGTCAAATCGAATCAATAAGGGTTTTTACTTTTTTATAAACAAGTTATTAACAATTTATATCTATCTGTTTTTATTTAATTAATCTATGTTTATGAACGCAACTGCTTTTAAATACAACCTTTTTTTATTGTTCATTTTTTTTAAATATTTTAGGCACATCCATCTTTTTCCTTTGAAATGCATTAAAAATGTTTTCTGTTAAAACCTGGTAAAACCTTTAAATAAGTTTAATTTTTAAAAAAATTTCAAAAGATCTTTTTATAGACCATTATAGACCACCTCCAGGTCAAAGGGCTGCTGATTAAAATGAAGAAAAGGATTTGAAATAATTCTTCACGCCCTGTAAAATATTTTTCTCAAGTTTCGAACCGTTGAACCGTCAATAGACAACCATCGTGACCCGTTGAAAAAATTATACCCATGAAGAACAACCGCCCTATCATCGGCATCACCATGGGTGATCCGGTCGGGGTTGGACCGGAGATCGTCCTGTCCGCCCTTCAACAGCCATCTGTTTACCGTCTATGCAAACCGCTTGTCATCGGAGACATACAGAGACTATATACAGCAAAAGAGGTTATCGAGAGCAGCCTGGCCTTCAAAACGATCTCAATGCCCGAAGACTGTAAATTTGAACACGGCTGCGTCGATGTCATGAACCTTTCTGAACTGTCCCCAGATGATGTCATCTGGGGATGCCCCACGGTGGACACGGGAAGAGCAATGGTTCGTTATATCATCACAGCAATAGACTTGGCGACTCAGGGCGTAATCAACGCAACGGTTACCTGCCCCATCAACAAGCATGCGATGCAGATAGCCGGGGTAAACTATCCGGGTCATACCGAACTGTTTGCAGACCGGACAAACACAACAGATTTTGTGATGATGCTGGCCGGGCAACATCTTAAGGTCGTACCCGTTACCATTCACATTCCTTTAAAACAGATACCTCATATGCTTTCAAAGGAACTGATAGCAAAAACAATCAGAATTACCGGGCGATCCCTGATGGAAAGATTTGGTATTGAAAACCCTCGTATTGCAGTGGCAGGCCTTAATCCACATGCGGGTGAAGGCGGTCTGTTTGGAGAAGAGGAAAAACAGATAATTATCCCCGCAATCCATCTTGCCAAACGCGGACCATATATCGTATCGGGTCCTTTCCCTCCGGATACCGTTTTTCATTATGCATCAAAAGGAAAGTTCGATGTGGTAATCAGTATGTACCATGACCAAGGGCTAATTCCGTTCAAGATGATCCATTTTGCAGACGGTGTGAATACAACACTGGGACTTCCTATAATCAGAACTTCCGTCGACCATGGGACTGCATATGATATTGCCGGTACCGGAAAGGCAAATCCAGCCAGTCTCATTGCAGCGATTCAAATGGCCACGGAACAGGTAGAATATGAAAAGCGACCAGTCAAAACATCCAAAAACCGGTGCTTAAATTCAGGCCTAACATGAAATCTAAAAATATCGTCATACGGGGGGCAAGACAACACAATCTAAAAAACATCGATGTCGAACTTCCTAGAAATAAGTTGGTGATTATCACAGGTCTCTCCGGATCTGGGAAATCAACCCTTGCATTTGATACGCTTTACGCGGAAGGGCAACGAAGGTATGTGGAGTCCCTTTCAGCGTATGCACGTCAGTTCTTAGAACGCTTGGAAAAACCGGATGTCGATATGATTGAAGGTTTATCCCCTGCCATCGCAATTGAACAGAAAACAGCCAGTCACAACCCTCGCTCAACTGTAGGAACGGTTACTGAAATTTATGACTATCTGCGCCTCCTGTTTGCCAGAGTCGGAACATCCCACTGTTATAAATGCGGACGCCCCATCACCTCACAAACCCTCGATCAGATTGTGGACCAAACCATGGCGCTTAAGGAGGGATCCCGTATTGTCATCCTATCATCTCTGGTAACCGGCCAAAAGGGAATCCACGACAAGCTTTTCAAACGACTGATAAAAGAGGGCTTTACTCGTGTCCGTGTTAACGGTAAAACTCTGGAAATCGAAGAGGTCGGAAAACTGGATAAAAACAAAAAACACACCATCCATGTGGTGATCGATCGTCTGGTCATAAAAGACAATTTAAGGAGCCGACTCGCCGATTCTTTGGAACTGGCCATGGCGCAATCGGACGGTGTCGTAATGGTGGATGTTATCGGAACGAAACCCGTT
>Ga0066829_10000172_pt1 | contig 23283 bp, 19 predicted proteins | sample ETNtaG_22_FD_65498 | JGI IMG/M metagenome (GOLD analysis project Ga0066829, IMG submission 65498) | Marine microbial and viral communities from oxygen minimum zone, Eastern Pacific Ocean - ETNP201306SV43 | ecosystem: Environmental > Aquatic > Marine > Oceanic | place: Pacific Ocean: Eastern...
CAAAGCCCAGGCCGGGACTGAACAAAATATCCAAACAACACAAATAGCTATTATTTTATGCATGAGATATTCTCCTCCTTTTCATTGGTTCCGATATTTCAACGGGCGCTTCTTCGCACAGGCTTTCCATCATAATAAATGTTGATAAGTTTGATTGAGCCAAAGCGCCGTTAATGAATCGAATGAATGGGGGGAGCGCTTTTATCACCTGCTGCAATTCTCTGTTTCTACAATCTTCATTTCCAAGTCCAAGCAAAAAGCAAAGGAATGCTAATTACAGCTTTGGGGGCTTAGCGCCAAAAAAATCAGCGTTCCCTTTTATCGATTGGGAGATACTTCATTTTTTTGGATCCCACGTAAATCTGCCGGGGCCGGCCGAGCTTCCAGTTGGGGTCATCCGCACTCTCCTTCCACTGGGCGATCCACCCCGGAAGTCGACCGATAGCAAACATGACAGTAAACATATTGATAGGTATACCGATGGCACGGAGAAGGATGCCGCTGTAAAAATCGACGTTTGGATAAAGATTGTGTGAAATAAAATAATCGTCCGTCGATACAACCTCTTCCAGTTCCAGTGCAATGTTGAGCAACGGGTCTTGGATATTGAGTTTTTTAAGAATCTTACCACAGGTCTTTTTCATAATTTTGGCACGGGGGTCATAGGTTTTGTATACCCGGTGGCCAAAACCCATCAGCCGAAAGGGATCTTTTTTGTCCTTTGCTCTTTCAACCGCTCGGGTTACACTGCCACCCTTTTCAGCAATGTCGAAAAACATTTCGATAACCGCCTGATTGGCACCTCCGTGCAGGGGACCCCATAGAGCTGCGATGCCCGCAGAAATGGCAGCGTAAAGATTAACCCGCCCGCTTCCCACCAACCTCACCGCCGAAGTTGAACAATTCTGTTCGTGATCGGCGTGTAAAATCCAAAAAGTGTCCAATGCCCTGACAAGGTCCTTATCGATAATATAGGGTCTGACAGGATTGTCGAACATCATATTCAGAAAGTTTGCACAATATGACAGATCTGGACGGGGATAGACCACTTTATGCCCCCTAGAAATTTTATAAGACATGGCAGCAAGGGTGCGAATTTTTGAAATCAAGCGAGTCACCGTAATGTTGATCTCCTCCTCCACCGTCTGCAGCTCCGGATAAAAGCCCCTCAATGCGTTAACCATCGACGAAAGAATTCCCATGGGGTGGGAACCCCTCGGAAAATTTTGGAAGAAAAACTGCATGTCCGTATGCAGTGTCGATTGGTCGTTCAGAAGAACAGAAAAGTGGCTCAATTCTTTTCGAGTGGGTAAGACACCATTGATCAAGAGAAATGCCGTTTCTGTAAACGTGGACCGCTCCGCGAGTTGCTCAATTGGAATTCCACGGTATCGGAGAATGCCCTTTTCACCATCCACAAAGGTAATGGCGCTGGCACAGCTCCCTGTATTGGCATATCCGGTATCGAACGTGATCAATCCGGTCTCTTGCCGCAGTGAAGTAATATCGATGGCCTTCTCATTTTCCGTACTGGTGATTAGGGGAAGTTGATAAGTTTTCCCCCCATAAACAAGCTTTATATATTCACTCATATTGTACCTCCGCAGCGTCTGGTAGTCCATTTGTTTGGGGAAGGGTTTTTGTCCCGAGCCGGATATGACCGCGAAAAATCTTTTTATATGTCATAAACATTTAAGAGAGTCAAGACGAATGGCGACTTTATTGAAGAGCCATGCGGGCCCCTTTTTTTTTGCGATAATTTTTTTCCCTCTCTTGACATCCGCTAAAGTGTCGTATATGAGACATTAAAAAAATTTTCAGAAACTGGGCACACACTAAAATAATGCTATATAACCGTCGTCATTTTCTTAAATTCGGAATCTTCTCTGCGATGGCTTCTTTCCAGCCGGCTCTCGCGCTTGCACACGCGAAACGGTCTTTGCCTCCCCGCAGATCGCTTTCCCTTTATAGTACCCAAACCACAGAACGCCTTTTGGTCAACTATTATATTAGAGGAAAGTATCAACTGAATGCGCTGGAAGAGATCAATTATATCCTGCGCGATCATCGCACCGGAGAGATCAAGCCGATAGATATCCGGCTCCTTGACCTGCTTTGTGCCATTTCACTGAAACTCAATACACGTTCACCCTTTCATGTTATTTCCGGATATCGCTCACCGTCCACAAATGCAATGCTGCGCAAGAAAAGTCGGAGAGTAGCTAAAAATAGCATGCATGTATGGGGAAAGGCGGTTGATATTCGCCTACCGAAGTTCAAAACCGCTTTGTTGCGCAGGACAAGCATGAACCTAAAACAGGGGGGAGTGGGATATTATCGACGGTCAAATTTTGTGCATGTCGATGTCGGCCAAGTTCGGTACTGGTGATGCCCAAGCTAAGGTGTGAAACTTGGGTTAATAATAAATTCTTACACCCTTGGTGGTCTTGCCTGATTTCCTTCAAATGATTGCGCTCCGGCATACAAACCTTATTTTGACGATCAGCGGACCCGATCCCTGTACGCAAATGGGTTGCGATCGCCTCTAGCTGTGAGCGCAGGCAGAAGGTGCGGAATGGCCGATCCACTATCTTCCGCGATACTTCTCTTCAAATGTCTTAACCAGGTTGGTCATGGCCATATAAAAGGGTGTTGGGACTCCCTTTGCACGAGCATAATCTACGATCTTTCCTCCTAAAAAATCAATTTCTGTCGGTTTTTTATTTTCGATGTCATGGCACATGGAGTCTTTGTGGCTGCCGACCTTATCTAGGTACCCGAAGGTTTGTTTAAGATAATCCTCTCCCAAGTCGTAACCGACCGCCTTTGAAACAGCCATGGCTTCCTGAAAACAAGCATTTGCTATTTCTCTTGTGGGGGGAAAATCCAAAGCCTCTTTTATGGTCAGGTCGGTAATCGCACAAATGGAGGCCATGGTGCATTTCATGATCATTTTTTTCCATATATAACGCTTGATGTCATTGACGAAATCGGTCTTCAACCCGCAATTGGTGAGCATTTTGGCAATCTGAACCCCCTGTTTTCGATTCTTTTGGGCAAATCCACCCATATGGTTGGGTCGGTTGAAAAAGGCCGCTGTCACGGCCCCTGAACTTTTCAATGAAACCCCAAAATTTAGTGATATTCGGAAGACGGCTTCAGTGCCGAATCTGTCCGCCACAAGGTCTTCTGTCCCCAGACCATTTTGCGTCGGAATAATCTTCATTCCGGGTCGATAAATGTTCTCAAGTTCCTCAAGGACTTCTTTGAGGTGAAAGGTTTTTGTGGAAAGAAAAATGAGCGTGGGGTTGAAGTGACTCAACGCGCCAATCTGGTTACGATAATTGTTAACCGTTCCCTTCAAAGTCAAGGCTCCTGAAACGATGACGCCTTCTTTTTTGAGTATCTCACCCTGTTCAGCCCTGTGACCGACAAGAACGGTTTCTGGGTATTTGTCGAGCAACGCCCCCGCCAGGACGCAACCGGTAGCCCCGATCCCCACAATCGCCATCCGGTGATTTTTCATGTTTTTTCTCCTTGTTCAGCCGATCTTTTTATCTTTTAATATTGATTTGAAACAAATGACTGTCTTCCTTATAATAAAACGGGTAGAGGTTTTCATCAAGGTCAAGTTTATTTGAGAGATGGCTTTACGGAGTAGCAGTGGGGTTTTGAACGGATACCTTCTGTAAATCATTTAGGTATGATTTGATCAAATGTATCGTTTCATCTTCAGACGCAATTCGCTTTATCGATTCTCGAAACTTGCTGCTGCCCGGGAGCCCTTTTACAAACCAGCCGAGACGACTGCGCATCATATGACACCCCCGCTTTTCACCCTGGCATCTTATGGTGGAATCCACATATTGTTTCATCATTGCAAATCGCTGATCAAGGCTCACAGATGGAATTTCTCCATCCCGAAAACAGGACAATATTTGTGAAAATAACCATGGATTTCCGATTGCCCCCCGGCCGATCATTATTCCGTCACATCCGGTCGTGTTTTGCATTAAAATCGCATCCGCCGCCCCTTTGATGTCTCCGTTTCCAATAACCGGAATGGATATCGCCTTTTTTATTTTTCCGATAATGGACCAGTCAGCGGTTCCCCCAAATCCTTGGGTAGCGACCCGCGGATGGACAATGACAGCGTTTACCCCGCATGTATCAGCGATTTCGGCGATGCGAAGGGCCTGGTCACCAGACCTGTCCCACCCGGACCTCATTTTTACGGTCAGGGGAATGGTTATCGATTTTCGAACTGCCTTTATCAGCGCCTCCACCTTTTTGGGTGTCTTCATCAAGGCGGCACCCGCTCCGGTTTTGATCACCTTTTTTACCGAGCAGCCAAAGTTAATATCGAGTATGCTGGCGCCTTTTGATTCAACGATACGGGCTGCTTCAGCCATGATGTCAGGGTCCGCGCCAAAAATCTGAATGGAGAGCGGTTTTTCTTTTGGATCACTGCAAAGCATCTTTTCGGTCTTTTCCGATCTTTGAATCAAGCCGTGGGCACTGACCATCTCCGAACAGACCAAGGCACATCCCATCCCCCTGGCCAATAACCGAAACGGAAGGTTGGATATTCCTGAGAGCGGCGCCATAACCAGGTTATTATCCAAAACAAGGGTACCAATTTTCATTCATACACCTGTTGCCTGAAGTTTGCTAAATGGAGGGGTTTGCATAACAGAAAAGGCAGTTATGAGGGCATGGTTGCAGGTGATAAGATCCAACATCAACAGAGACCATACAACCGCACCCATCTTTTATCCGCTGACCCGTATCTATTTTCAAAGAAAGATGTCCGCCAAAAATTTTGACGAGCAGATCGTTCGGGATGCAAGCACTTTGTGTGATGACCGACGATGCGGGAAGAACATTGATGATCCTTTTTTCACAACAGGTCTGAAGCCGTATGTTTTTTCCTTTAAGCTCCTGTTCCATCGCAAGCAGCACCTTTTTTTTCTTTTCGATGCCAGGATCAACAAATGAAAATCCGGGTATGGATTCGTTTATTTTTCGGACCCGGTTTTGAATCTTTGGATAATCATCCATGAAACTGGTGATACACCTTGAGATTCCGTTTTGGCCGGCCTGACGGGCGATGCGCGAGAAGTCATCGAGATTGTCCAGTATCCCTCCTTTTTCCGTTTGATAGAAACAGATGGGATCAAATCTCCAGTTAACACTCTCAGGGGTAAAACGATCCGTCAAGACTGCCAGTTGATCGAGGCGTTTGCCCAAAGGTGGAACGTTCGGCTCAAGCCAGGGGGAATCCGAGTTGAGGGTGAAGTTAAAAAAGAGATTGTATCCCATTTTTTCCAGTCTATTGCCGAGACCTCCTTTTATAAAGGGGCCGAAATTTTTTGACCAAAATACGATGGTGTGGACTTTGTCAAGTGTTGATGGCAGGTTGGATACACGCCTGTTGTAGGGATTGGTAATCTCAAAAATTCCCTTTTCGATCTGCTTCATAAACCATTTCATATAGAAGGCGGGGACATCCGTCCTTCTAGACGCAGAAATTACAATCCGGGTGGAAGGTTCCATCAGCTGTTTTTTTTCATATCTGTCAGTGATATCACCTTTGCGGAGTGCGAATCCGTTTTCACGAATTTTTTTTTCAAAAGAGGATCTTCCTTTTTTGAATTTTCCGGACATACCACCCTTTCCAGCTTCATTTTTTTCCCACCCATGGTAAAGGTATCACCGTTAATATAGGAATCTCGTAAAATCCAAGTCGCGGTCTGGAGGGGTAGCTGCAAAATGAGCAGTTTTATACGGTACCAACCTGCTTTGACATCCGGAGAAATCTCCTCAATTCTGGCAAAAACAAGGGGGTTCTCTTCAACATATAGCAGTACGATATCGTTTTCCTGCGACATCTTTTGGATCACCTCGTTATCGGATTCCGGTCGGAACAGGATTAAAAACGGTTTCATCCATGTTTTTGTTCAAACGCTCCCATAAAATCGACAAGGGCGGAAACCGCCTCAAGGGACGTGGGATTGTAAATCGATGCCCGGCACCCGCCGACGGATCGGTGTCCTTGGAGACCACCCAGGCCGCTTTCAACGGCATTTTTGACAAATGCCACCTCCAAATCTTCATTGGGCAACCGAAAAGTAATGTTCATCATCGAACGGCTTTCAGGCATTGCCGTGCCTTTGTAAAAGCCGCTTTCATCTATTGTTTTGTATAAAAGCCCCGCCTTTTTGCGATTGATTTCTTCCATTTTTTTAATACCGCCAACGGTTTCCTCCAACCACTTCAGCACCAGTTGGATCACATAAATACCAAAACAGGGCGGTGTATTATACAGCGAGTTTTTTTCAGCAAAAGTGGTATACTTGAGCATCGTCGGCAGGTGGTCGGGTATCCGTTCGAGCATGTCGTCTCGAATAATGACCATACACACCCCTGCGGGCCCCATATTTTTCTGAGCACCGGCGTAGATCAGTCCGAATTTTTCCACGTCAAAGAATCTCCAAAAAATATCGGATGACATGTCTGCGATCAGTGGCACGTCTTTTGTATCCGGAAACGACGACCACTGAGTTCCCTTAATGGTATTGTTTGATGTGATATGGCAGTAGACCGCATCACTGTTGAATTGAATTTTGTCCGGGATATAAGAAAAATTTTTATCCTCCGAGGAAGCGACCACCTTTATGCGTTTGTGCTGTATCCGTGCCTCTTTAATCGCCTTTGTTGACCAGGTTCCGGTATTAACGTAGCCTGCCAGGTTTTCCCTATTTAAAAAATTCATAGGGATCATGCAAAATTGCATGCTGGCACCCCCTTGAAGAAAAAGGACATGAAATTTTTCGTCAAGCTTTAGAATGCGCCTGATCCTTGTGATGACATCATCTATAACATCTTGAAACCATTTGGATCTGTGACTCATCTCGATAATCGACATCCCGGACCCTGCAAAATTGAAAAACGAATCCTGTATTTCTTCCAAAACAGGAAAAGGAAGGGCAGCGGGCCCTGCATTGAAATTATATATCCTGTTTTTCTCCATCGATTTCCTCCATCTTGAATCAAAACTCATTCGTCAAGTTTCCCAGGGCCGATCCATCGGATCGTCGAATTTGGGTTCATCCTTTATATGTGCAGAGCACATCCATCTATGCAGATCTAAAAAATATGTCAACGGGTATTTTTGATAGACCCTGATGACGCTTCGTGTTGACAAATAACCCTGATTCAAAATAAACCCTAAAAAGTAAAACCGAGGGACCCTATTTGAAAATCGATTCAAGCGGCACCAAATCCATAAACGATCCTGTAATATAATGGGAAAATCTAAAAAAAGAAAGATGGCGGAAATGAAAATCTACAACTTCCCTTCACAAGAGGCTGACAAAAGGCTTTCAGCCATTATCAACCGGGGTCTCGGCTTCAAAAAGAAAGACTTTCTCAGGGTTAGCCGTATCCTTGATGATGTCAAAAAAAACGGCGATTGCGCTCTGGTAAAATATATTCGGCGTTTTGATTCCCCTGGCATGACCGCAAACACCTTGAAGACGACGGAAAAAGAGATCGATAACGCTGCATCTTTTACAGACCGGTCATTTAAACAAGCTTTAGGTCGTGCGGCATCCCAAATAACGGCGTTTCATCAAAAACAACTGAAGACGTCATGGATTGATACGGATAGGCCCGGGACATTGCTTGGACAGCTGATCAATCCGGTCGGATCAGTAGGGATATATGTTCCAGGTGGAAGGGGTGGAAAGACCCCATTGGTCTCATCGATACTGATGTGTGCCATTCCAGCCAGAATAGCCGGTGTAGAAAAGGTGGTTATGGTAACGCCTTCAACCACGGAGGGAGGTGTAAATCCCCATCTTCTTGTTGCTGCAAAGAAAGTCGGAATTCGTGATGTCTATAAGGTCGGAAGTGCCTGGGGAATCGCCGCATTGGCTTTTGGTACGGAGACGGTTCCGAATGTGGATGTGATTGTAGGGCCCGGCAATATCTACGTTTCCCTGGCAAAAAAAATAGTGACAGACCTTGTCGGCATAGATCTGGTCGCCGGGCCAAGTGAAATTCTGATTATCGCTGATCGAACCGCTAATCCGGAATTTACCGCTGCGGATCTTCTTTCCCAGGCAGAACATGATCCCTTGGCTTCAGCTCTGTTGGTGACCGATTCTCATGAAATCGCCGGCGCGGTTGCTTTGGCTGTAAGGGCGCAGCTAGAAAGTCTTTTACGCAAAGAGATCGCCCAAAAATCGCTTTCCCGGTATGGCGGTATCCTGGTGGTGCCTGATTTAGATACCGCTATGGAAATTTCAAACCGCATTGCACCGGAGCATCTTGAATTGCATATCAAGGATCCTTTTGACTACATCGGACAAATCCGTAATGCGGGCGCCGTGTTTGTCGGAGATTATACCCCTGAACCGGTTGGGGATTATATGGCTGGGCCAAACCATGTGCTCCCCACCGCCGGTACGGCGAGATTTGCTTCAGGCCTTTCGGTGGATCACTTTATCAAGAAAACAAATGTCCTTCACTACTCCCGTTCTGCCTTCAATCAGGAGGCAAAAGCGATCATCCGCTTGGCTGAAATCGAAGGACTGGATGCACATGCGCATTCCATCAGGGTCCGCTTTCAACATCGTAACGGCAAGAATAGCTGATAGTTTCCGAAACCGAAACAAAAAGGGTAGAGAGACTTGAACACCAGAATGATACTTGCTGATTAAAGTAGGAGATGAACAGGAAAGACATTGAACAGATTGGCGAAAAATTGTCTATTACATCCCTATATGTTATTTTCTAGTGCGGAATAGCAAATACAATGTTCATCAAAATATAACTTTCCAGTACCTTTCAGGCTTTCGATATTGGAGTTTTCCCTGTGTTTGATCGTTATCCGTTTTCACAGGAATGTGTCTATCAATGTGCACTATTTCTGATTAACTAAATACGAGGAATAGAATTACAATTTTTTTATGTACTGCCTTTGTAAAGGTCAGAGCCATATGGGCCATACGCATTTGTAGAGTTTTATTAAGAATAATCACATAGGAGAACTGATTATGAAAGTCGTTACTCTACTGGGTAGCGCTAAAACAAACGGAAATACCGCTACTGTTCTGTGATGGATAGAAAAGGAACTCGAATCACTGGGACACGATGCGAAACAGATCCACCCCCCGAGGCAGTTATTTAATTTTAATATTTAATGGTATCAAACATCACCTTGGGCCCTCTATCTCGGTTCTATCTTGTGGCCCTTTTATTTGACACATATGTCTAAGATCTACATAGCCACTTCAACAGAAAGAAATTTCTTGCTCCATAGGTCCCCAGTTTTGTTCCACATACGGCTGAATTCGGCCAACCGAATTTTGATGCCTCAGATGGGGTTGCTTTGAGGGGAGCGCTGACAACTCATCGGAAATCTCGATTTTTTTATGGTTGGGTCGTGGTAGGGATTTCCTCCCTTACATTGGCTGTTGGGGGATCCACCAATGGCTCTTTTGCGATCTTTTACCTCGCGATCTTGGAGGAATTCCACTGGAGCAGGGCTGACACGGCAGCGGCATACTCCATTAGCATGCTTGTCTTCAGTGCCTGCGGTCCTCTGGTCGGCTGGTTGTTTGACCGGTTTGGTTCACGTAGAGTTATGCCGTTTGGGGTGATCGTTCTCACCATAGGGGTTTTGAGTTCGAGTTTCATCTCTTCCCTGTGGCAGCTGTACGTTTTTTACGGAATCCTCATGGCCGCCGGTGTCACTCATATCGGCTTCATTCCCAATGTGCTTATCATCTCGAACTGGTTTTTTAGACACCGAGCTCTGGCGCTCGGCATTGCAAACGCCGGACGAGGTATGGGAACACTTATTCTGATCCCTCTCATACAATATGCCATACAGACAGTAGGGTGGCGAAACGCATATCTGCTGTTGGGAGGGCTCGTTTTCATTGTTCTCTTCCCTCTTCTTACGGTATTTCAACGTGGAAGGCCTCTGGAAAAGGGACTCACCCGGCTGGGTGATCCGGTCAACGCATCCCCAAAAGCAGAGGAAATTAAAAAGAATTTTGATGGCCCTTCCTTGCCCGAGGCGATGCGTTCCCACAGGTTTTGGACTCTGTGCCTTCTCGGTATTATAAGAGGTGCGGGATTTTCAGGCCTGTTCGTTCATGCGGTGGTTTATATGGATGACATTGGCTACCCGACCATTCTTGCGGCCGCTATCTTGGGGATGGCTGCAATTTTCCGTTCCGGCGGTGGAATCGTAGGGGGTTTTTTTGCAGACCGGTTCGGAAGAGAATCAACCTTCACGGTCTTCAGCGTTCTGTCCTTTGCAGGCATATTGGCGCTGATTTCTTCGAGCCCCGGAGTCCCTTTCTTCATATATACATTTGCCATTTTGCATGGCCTTGGTTCGGGTGCTACCGGAACTGTTTCTTCTTCTTTGCAAGCAGATATTTTTCAAGGTGGGAGTTTTGGCCTCATCTTCGGCGTTATTCAAACAACCACCGGAATTGGAGCTGCTCTCGGACCCTGGCTGACGGGCCTTATCCATGACACCCTGGGAACCTATCTCCCCGCCCTTCAAGGCATGCTCGTGATACACGTGCTTGCAGTTATCGGCATCTGGATTGTGGCCCCTCGAAAGGTGCGCCCCATTGATCGCGCAAGTGGTACTTGAGGCGATCTATGCCAGCGGGTTTCCAGACACGACGAATGTGAAGAAATTTTAAAAATTAGGGGCAGGAAAATCCATAAAGAAACCGTACAAGATGAAAAAAATGGGACAGAACGTGATGCTCACCTAGCTCCTGAAGGCACGCCTCCCAACGATAATGGTGTCACATTTTTAATCTCCTCTTTTTGCGTCAAGGTAAGGTGATACCAACCCTTTTTCTTTTACAGCTGCGAAAAGTATATTTTCCACTTCCCTGTCTGCCTCCGGGCTGAGCGCTGGGGCTTCATGTTGATCAAGCACTTTTGAGACGATCGATTCAGCACGTTTCATGAGGTCCCTCGGGTTCAATTTTTTCCAAGAATCATAATCATGCCGGGAGGATATCGTGGGGATGTAATGTTCCTTTGGAAGATCTTGAAGCGTCTGTGGTTGCATGAGGTAGTTACCCGGAAAATGGCCCACTTCTTTAATGGTTTCAAAATTCGAAGATCCGCTGTCGGTATCAATTCCATCCAAGTATGGTTTTCAATCATGCCTGCACCCCAAATCAGGTTGATTCCTGCTTGGGCGGCCAACAACCATTGCATCGCTTTTTCATATCCACACTGCTCGTCATGCGCTTTCGAATCGGTGTTAGGGCCCCATATCATGCTGCCGATTCCGTAAAACTTGCTCAGCTGGGCTGAAACAACTATTAGCATGGCGAGTTCAATGCTGTCGGAAGCTAGGGTACCCAGTCGCATGTCCATGGGCAGGGTGAAGCAGCTATAGATCACTTCCATCCCCGGTTTCAGAATCTGGGCCAAAACCAGCATTCCGAGGATTTCGGCATTCATGACAACAGCTGTTTCCGATAGGGTTATCGGGGCTGTTATTCCCGGGCTTGCCATGGATTGAATGGTAACCGGCCGATTGGATTTTGCCGCATGTTTGACGGTAGAGATCTGTTCTGTGCGCCATCCCAAAGGGGATGTGGAAGATACGGGGATAATGATATCCTGTTCTGAAACTTCAGCTATTCGGATCCCCCATTTGACGCTGTTCTCCATGGAGCCGAGACTGAAAATTTTTCCGCTGTTTCGACAGCATATGGCATAGTTCCATACAAGGTTAATATCTGCAGGCCTGTCGGATATGAACCCGAGGCCTACATTAACGCCGGCCATGATATCGAGTGCATCTGCAAGGCGGGCTGTTCTTATAGCGTCATCGGCTGTACCCGGCCGAGTCTTCCCGGATGAAATTTCCATAATACGCATTCCGCTGCATGGACCAAACTGAACGGTTTCACGGTCAAGCACGACTGCATTATCATGGCTTCGTCCTCTTAGCGTAATACTCGGCGGACATTGTGAAATTGACTTTTCCACCAGAGCGTTTGGAATCCGAGCCAGCCCCTTCTTTTTATCGATCATGCATCCGTTCTGTTCCAAAATACCCAATGCGTCTTCATCTTCAAAATACAGGCCCACTTCTTCCAGTACCTGGAGAGTTTGGTTGTGGATTTCCTGCATTTCATCATCCGTCGGCAACTTGATAGGATTTCGGCATTGAAATTTTTCCAACATGTTATAGCCCTATCATTCATTTGGCATGGAACAATTTGTGCTATATATCGTTTACGAAATGACCTAAAAATTTTCAATAAAAACGTTCTTTAATTTTGTTTCTAGGTCCGCTTATGAATATTAGTATAGGAATTTCCCTTAAAGAATTATTATAAAGATTACGATTATGATATTACTGAAATCCTATGGATCACGGTTCAAAACATGAAGTTTTTATTAAGCGACTATTAGCGGATTAAAGGAGGCCAACCATGGCTTTAGATCCCAAAAAAAGACTGCTGGAAAACTGAAGATCGGATTGGGCAAAGCCCGACCGGTCAAGGCCCCCACGGGGATCCAGCTCCATTGCAAAAATTGGTATCAGAAAGTCGTACTCAGGATGCTCTGTAACAACTTGGGCCCTGATTACGGCGAGAATCCGGATGAACTGATTGTTTATGGTGGGATCGGAAAGGACGCTGATTTCGTTCTTTGAGATATATCGGATCCTGCAGAATTGGCGTACCGGTTTGGTTTAAATCCCTGTCAACAGGTGGTTCGGAACGGAACCATAATCGAGGCCGGTTTAGGTGACTCCTTATAGATTGACACCCACAGATGTTGTCTTGCTCTGGCTTGAATAGAATTTAATCCATGATCAATTTAAGAAGGTTTACCAGCATATCGTCCCGCCATCTTTTCAGTTCATCAAGCGGTTTTTCCCGAAGTATTTCCATGTTTTTAACCCCTTTGATAACGACGTCGACCGCCAACGAAGGAATGGACTCCCACGTATCCATGGATCGCCATCTATTTTCGTATGATTGTTTGTAATTTTTTTAAAATCGTTCGATCCCGTTTCCCGCTAAATGGGCACGCAGCAGCGGGCCGATAAAGGGCTCCCGTAGACCGACACCATTGCAAAAAGCGTTATCCACGTCTTCAGCGCTGGCAACGCCTTTGTAAACGAGGTCGATGGCTTCACGCAAAAGTGCTGCCTGCAACCGGTTTACAATGTATCCTGACACTTCTTTTTGGAGTAGAATCGGTATCTTCCCAATACGCCGCATGAGCTCAGCACTTGACCGTCTTGGGAGAGGTTTGCTTTCCACCGACGATTTCAACAACCGGAATCCGGTAAACTGGCAGCAGAGGATGAGCCAGAACACATCGTTCGGGCCGGGTGGTGGCTTTCTGAATCTCGGTCATCACCAGTCCCGAACTACTGCTGGCAATAATCACGTGATCGGGCACTGCCATGTCTATTTCTTTAAAAACCCGGCTTTTAAGTTGAAGGTCATCAAAAACGGACTCCTGGACATAGTCCGCTGAATCGGCCGATTCTGAAATATCCGTGGTCGTCTTTATTCGCTTCATGGCCGCAGCAGACTCACCCGGTTTCAAAATGGTTTTGGCTTCGAGAAACATCCGATTTTTATTTATCGTTCTCAGCGAACCTTCAAGGACGGTTTTGCTGACATCCTGCAATATCACCTGATAACCTTTTGAAGAAAACAGGGTTGTCCAGCCTTGACCGATCAGTCCCGCACCCACACAAGCAATACGCCAGGAATTCTTCTTCATTTTGTCTTTCCTTTTTATGACTTTTTGACGATTCCCATTATTTTCCTGGCCGGGTTAGAAAAGGCATTATCCGACCGTATCCCCTATCAATCCGTTGCAGATTTGCAATAGAAGTTGATAAAATAACGGGCTTTGGAAGGTTGGATTAATCTTTTTCGATCAATTCTACCGAGTCTTTTTCGGGTATTTCCTGCACATCCCTCAGTTTTCGCTCGATGGCGCGGGTGCGGATCTCCGCGCTATCGATGCTGTTACTGGCTTCCTGGAGTTTCTTTTTTGTCTTTGACAGTGCGTCACCGAATTGGCCAAACTGGGTCTTAACCGCACCCAGCAGTTCCCACACTTCACTGGAACGCTTTTCAATGGCCAGTGTCCTGAACCCCATCTGCAGGCTGTTCAATAAAGCGGCAAGGGTCGTCGGCCCGGTCACAACAACACGATACTCTCTTTGCAGCGTATCGCACAGGCCGGGCCGACGCAGAACTTCTGCATATAATCCTTCGACCGGCAAAAACATGATGCCGAAATCGGTGGTATAGGGAGGGTCAATATATTTTTCTTTGATTTTTTTTGCTTCTAACTTTATGCGTGTTTCCAGGTTTTTTATCGATTTTTCAGCCTGTTCTTTATCGGCTGCCTCCTGGGCATCGATCAATCGCTGGTAGTCCTCCTGGGGGAATTTGGAGTCAATCGGCATCCAGACTATCGTATCTTTATCCACATTCTGCCCGGGCAACTTTATGGCAAATTCCACCCGGTCACTGCTGTTCTTTTTTATTGCAACGTTCACTTCATACTGCTCCGGTGTCAGTATTTGCTCCAGAATATTTCCAAGTCTTATTTCCCCCCAAGTTCCGCGGGTCTTCACATTGGTCAGAACCTTTTTCAAATCGCCCACACCGGAGGCCAGGCTGCGCATTTCCCCCAAACCCTTATAGACCTGTTCCAATCGTTCACTCACCTGTTTAAAAGATTCGCCCAGACGTTTTTCCAAAGTGGTCTGCAGTTTTTCGTCAACCGTTGACCGCATCTGTTCCAGTTTTTTGCTGTTCTCTTCCTGTAATACCCGCAGCTGTCTCTCCACAGTATTGCGCATCTGTTCCAGTTTTTCCTGGTTGAGTTTGGTCATCTCCCCAAGTTGTTTGGAAAATGAGTCAAGCTGATTTTTGTGCATGCCAAAATGTTCTGTCAATCGCATTAGCAATGAATCGCTTGAGCCCTTCAAAGATTGGCTGAGTTCTTCCCGTGTCCGTTTGTCGCTGTTTGCTGTTTCTTCCCGGTTTCGGGCTATTTCATCTTTTACCACGTGCTCAAGATGCGCCTGCCTTTTTTCAAGGGGCATCAATTGTTCATCCACAGCGGAAAAGGTGTTTTTTGTTTTTCGTTTCAGTATCATCCAAAAAAGAATAAACAAAAAAGCAAAAAACAAAAAAGCGAGCGTGAAAACAACATCAGGCATGGACTTTTCCTATAATCAAAAAAACAGGGCGTTCCATATTTATCGTGGAATAGCAGATCTGAGTAGGATATATTTTTGCCGCAACGAAAAGGACGGCGATTTTTTTTAAATTCGAGCGCGTGAAACTTGAACTTGAGTTGAAACTATAAGAAAAAGATAGAGTCGGGTCAAGGATAAACATGGTTCTTTTTGAACCAGTTACGGCAATTCTGGATAAAACGGTTTCATCAGGGCGCACCTTAAACGGCATAATATTTTTTGACGCTCAAAACTCCATCTGTCTTTTTCCAAACAAGGCTCAAATCGCATCGGTGGATCAGTTTTTATTTACTTGCAACGCCTTGAAAGGGATGATTTTTTTAAATTTGACTATCTGACGCTTGACAATGTGACGTTACAATTTTATAAGTTATTATTACTGTAGGAATTAAGCCTCTTTTCGAGAAAATAGACAAGCGTTTTCTATGCTGGTAATTCCCCGGTGAATCGGAGGTCGTCGCTGTTATTTTTGAACCGATGATGTTGCCATTGCCATCATTTAGACCCATGGGAAGGAGAATGCACATGAAAAGACGAAAGTTCATTAAGAATTTGGGAATCGGTGCTGCAGCTGCCGCTACCGGGCTGGCCACACGGGTTGCTCCTGCACGTGCTCAGAAAAAGTATAATTGGAAAATGGTGACTACCTGGCCGCCACATTTACCGGCTCTCGGTGAAGGGGCTGATCTGTTTGCCCAGTGGGTGAGTGAAATGAGCAATGGCCGCTTGAATGTCACTGTATACGGTGGCGGTGAACTGGTTCCGCCATTGGGTGTTTTTGATGCTGTCACTCAAGGCACGGTGGAAATGGGACACAGTGCCGCTTATTACTGGGTCGGCAAAACACCCGCTTGCCAGTTTTTTTGCGCTGTTCCCTTTGGCCTCAATGCTCAGGGTATGAACGCCTGGATTTTAAACGGTGGAGGCATGAAGCTTTGGGAAGAGGTCTATGCACCTTTCAATGTCAAACCGTTGCTCGGCGGTAATAGCGGTGTACAGGCGGGCGGCTGGTTTAACAAAGAAATCAAGACCATTGACGATTACAAGGGACTCAAGATGCGTATCCCGGGTCTTGGTGGCAAGGTCGTCGCCAAAGCCGGTGGAAATGCCGTGCTGGTGGCTGGCGGAGAAATTTACACCAACCTGGACCGCGGTGTGATTGACGCCACCGAATGGGTGGGGCCCTATCATGATCTGAAAATGGGTTTTTACAAAGCAGCCAAATACTACTACTGGCCGGGCTGGCATGAGCCGGGGACCTGTATTGAGATTACGGTGGGAAAGAAGGCCTGGGATTCGTTGCCCAAGGACCTGCAGGCCATTGTGGAAGCCGCTGCCTATAAAGCCAACATCTGGATGCTTGGCGAGTTCGAGGCTAAGAACAATGCTGCGCTGCAAGTGCTGATCAATAAACACAAGGTTTCGATAAAACAGTTTCCGCCATCGGTTTTAAAAGTGCTTAAAAGTTACGCAAAGGAAGTGATCGAGGAGGTTGTTTCCAAGGACCCCATGAGCAAGAAGGTGTACGAGGCGTTTCTTAAGTTCCAAAATGATGTCGGTGAATGGGCAAAATATACCGAAGAGCAATACCAGACGTTTAAATATCTGTAGATTCGAGACGTTTATAAACAAATGTAAACATGCGGGGTCTTTTTTTAGGCCCCGTTTTTTTTGCCCCTTCGGTTAGCCCATCGGTGAGACCCGTAAACGGTCGCCTGACTATTCTCCCAAAAGCAACGTCGGCAACCACGTAACTGATTTGGGAATCAAACAGATCACGACCAGGCCGATGAGCTGGATGATGACAAAAGGGACGATCCCTTTGTAGATATCGATGGTTTTAATCTCGGGCGGGGTGACCCCTTTGAGGTAAAAGAGTGAGAACCCGAAGGGCGGGGTCAAAAAAGAAGTCTGAAGGTTGACGGCGATCAGGACTGCTAGCCACAAGGGATTGACGCCCATGGTGATCATAATGGGCGCCAGTACCGGTACATGAATAAACGTGATCTCAATAAAGTCAAGAAAGAAGCCGGCGATGAAAATAATGCTCATGACGATCAGCAGTACTCCCCATTTTCCAAATGGCAGGGCGTCGATTAATTCGCGAACCAGACGGTCCCCGTCCAGCCCCCTGAAAACCAGACCTAGGGTGGTGGCACCCACCAGGATGATAAAGACCATACAGGTCAGGTTGGTGGTTGTTTTCATGACTTTCGATAATACCGTGTAGTTGAACTTCTTGTGGATCACGGTAAGAAGGGTGGCGCCAACAGCGCCGACCGAGGCCGCTTCCGTAGGTGAGGCTATACCGGCAAAAATAGAGCCCAAAACGGCAAACATCAGAAACACCGGCGGGATAAGCGCCTTAAATACTCGGCCATAGAGTTCCTTCTTGGAGATCTCATCCAGTTCTTTTTTTGGGATCGGTGGCGCCCAGTTCGGCCGAATAAATGCTACGATGAGAATATAGAGCATGTAGAGTACAACCAAGATGAGACCGGGTATCACGGCCCCGATAAAAAGATCACCGATCGGTATGTTGATGATGTCCCCCAAAAGCACCAGCACAATGCTGGGTGGAATGATCTGACCCAGGGTGCCAGAGGCTGCTACAGTTCCGGTTGCAAGCGCCTTGTTGTATTTTCGGTGCATCAGGGTGGGGACCGATAACAGACCCATGGTAACGACCGTTGCTCCCACAATCCCGGTGGATGCACCCATCAGGGCACCCACAAAAATCACTGAAATCGCCAGACCCCCTCGAATCTTGGCAAACACCAGCGCCATGGTCTCTAACAACTCCTCGGCGATGCCTGATTTTTCCAACATCACACCCATATAGATGAATAAGGGAACGGCCAGAAGGGTAAAGGCGGTCATACGGCCCCAGATCCGCAATGGCAGCAGATTGAAAAAGCCGGGACCAAAACCGATGAGGCCAAAAAAGAGGGAAACCCCACCGATGGTAAAGGCCACCGGGTAGCCGAGCAGTAACAGCGCAAAAACGAACACGAACATAATCAGGGGCAAGAATTCCTGTAGGAGCTCCATCATCTTACTTGCCCTTCCCCGGGATGTCTTGACCCATTAGATGGAGCAGGCTTTTAAACGACTGGGCGATACCCTGTAGTAGAAGTAGGAAGAAACCCGTCGGGATCATGGCCTTTAATATATAACGGGCTGGAAGTCCTCCGGGGTCCGGAGATATTTCACCTACCGCCCAGGAGTTTAAAATAAAACCCTTGGTGGAATAGATGATGAGCAGGCAAAACGGAATTAAGAAGGTAAAAGTGCAGATGAAGTCGATCCAAGCCTTGGCTCTGGAGGTGAGTTTGGTGTAAAAAATATCGACTCTCACATAGCCGTCGTGTTTTAACGTATAGGCCGCACCGATCAAAAAAATCACTGAAAATATGTGCCATTCCAATTCCTGAAGGGCAATATTTCCTTTATTGAACGCATACCGCATGACCGTATCATAAAAAACATTGATAACCAACAGAGTGGTCAGCCAGCCCGCGAACATTCCTGTCTTTTCGTTAATCCAGTCGATCATTTTTATGTAACGCTTTAGGCCATTCATCGATTACTCTCTAAAATGATCAAAGTTTAAGATTAAGTCTGCGGACCTTAAGCAAAACAAAGAAATAAGTCAAGCTGTAAACCGTTGTTCTATAGGCGGCCAAATCCGGACTGACTTCCTGTTGTTCAAATTTCAGCCAGCCCCTTGCATCAAAAAAAGACTCACTAAACCGCCCCCCGCTCACCTCTCATTCGATACTTTCATTCATAAAACCTCGTGCCCAGCTAAAATACCTTGCATTTTACCTTTCACCAAGAATCGCTGAACGTTTACATGATTATTGACTCTTCGCTTAATTTTCAATATTATTTTAGGTTTACCCAATTGCATCTTTCCTTACGGTTTGTACGTAAAGCCGGAATGTGACAGTAAATATGGAGCCACAGTGGATAATCGAGAGTGTCAAATTTTAGTTAACACCTGTTTTGGACATTTTATGAGCCATTTCAACATGCTGGCTTTTCCTGCCGTGGTAATTCCATTGACCGGCCTGTTAAAAATGGACATCGCCGGTGTCCTCGCCATTTCCTTTTGGATGTATCTTTTGTTTGGTATTACCGCACTGCCGTGGGGCATGGTTGCTGATCGGTGGAAGGTCCAACCTCTGATGTTGCTCTTTTATCTGGGTTCAGCTTGCAGCGGTTTGAGTACGGCGATGTGGATCAATTCCCCCACTGGATTGACCATTACGCTGGCGGCGCTTGGGTTCTTCTCCGCTATCTATCACCCCACCGGCGTTGGGCTCATCTCAAAAGAGATCAATCGGGTCGGCCTCGGCATGGGGTATAATGGCATGTTTGGAAGTCTGGGGCTTGCAATGGCGCCCCTGTTGACCGGCATTGCCAACTGGCTTTGGGGACCCCGGATCGCCTATTTTCTCCTGGGGTTGTTGAATGTTTTGGGTGTGGTGCTGATGATCGTCTTTCCATTAACACAACAGCCCCGATCGAAAAAACCAGCGCCGGGTGATAAAAAACCAAATAAAATGATCATGGCTTTCCTTATTCTCCTTGTAGCCATGATGTTCGGAGGGGTCGCATATAGAGGCGCTTCTGTCATTCTCCCGGTCTACCTTGAGCTGAAAAATCCCGGAATTTTTCAATGGTTACTTTCAGTGATCGGTGGAGGACTTTCCAAAAACCTGGTGGCGACATCCATCGCCTGTCTGATTTACTTTATAGGGATACCGGGTCAATTCGTCGGCGGCCGAATGGCCGAGCGATTTGAACCTAAATTTTGTTATCTTATTTTTCACGCCACGACGATTCCGGCCGCCTTTGCCATGGCCATCATGTTGGATTTGCCGTTGGTTTTCCTGGCGTTGATTTATTTTTTCTTTCTTCTGGGTATGCAACCGATTGAAAATACACTGATAGCCCGGATGACACCGGAATCGTTGCAACATTCGGCCTTCGGCACCAAGTTTGTTTTGACCTTTGGGGTCGGGGCGCTGGCGGTCAAAATGGTGGAAAGTATCCAGAGCAGTATCGGAATTCATATGGTCTTCCCTGCAATCGGATTGGTTTCCATGGCATCTGTGGGGACTATCGGGCTCCTGATTTGGAAGACCCGAAATCCGGTTCCCGAAGCTTGATTTCTAATATGTAATCAAGTGTCGCACCATGAATCGGCAGGAGTGTCGCCTTCGCCCTATGCCGGATGCGAGTCTTCATAAAATCAAAAGGCGTGAAACTTGAGTATGTAACTCTTGATTACCATTTTTTGATAAGTTAATATTGACGGCTTCGTAAAAAGCCCAACTTATGTGTTGCGCTGCATCCTTCGCCATTGCAGCGTACTGTAAGTACGCCTTATTCCTCAGGATTTGCGTGCCTTGAATTTGAAGCTTTTTACTTTGCCATCTAATTTCGACTTTTTACGAGACTGTCAATATTATTTACTTTTTGTGCAGGGAGTGAAACTTTTATTAAAGTTGGTGATAAGGGGGCGTTTTCCCGTTTGGTGTTTAATCGATTTTTGCATGTGATTATCATAAGCTGGGTATCATGATTGCGACGACAGTCCATTGGGAAGACAACTATGCCAAAAAAAAGAGGACCGGACAGGAAGCCATTGGGTTTATTCGGCACGGACAAAGGATTTTTATCGGGTCTTCCTGCGGAGAACCCCAACACCTGGTGCGGGAACTTGCCGAAGCGTCTGTCAATTTTAATGACATCGAGATCGTCCGCCTGCTGACACTGGAAAGAACCCCTTTGACATTGATTGCAAATAAAACAAAGGGGCAGAGGTTAAATATCCGGTCTTTTTATCTTGGATCTGCTAAAGCCAAAGGCCTTGAGCGCAACAAGCGGTTTATCACACCGTTGAATCTCTCGGCTATTCCCCGTCTCTTCAAAACCAGAAGACTTCCGATACAGGTTGCTCTAATTCAGGTTTCGCCCCCGGACGATTTTGGGTGGATGAGCCTTGGAGTTTCTGTGGATATCACCCTCTCGGCAGCCCTGTCGGCTGATCTTGTCATAGCCCAGGTAAATCCCAAAATGCCGAGAGTTTTGGGCCGAAGCTTCATCCATGTTAACGATGTGGATGTTTTCGTTGAATACGAAGAGGCGCTTATTACCATTGGTGAGCATCCTGAGTTGGAATCAGCGAACATCATTGCCAGACATATTGCGCGACTCATCGACGACGGCTCAACAATGCAGATCAGTTTGGGCGCAACTCCCCAGGCAATCCTTCTGGGCCTTTCAGACAAGAACGATCTCGGCATTCATACTCAGTTTCTGACCGATGATATCCTGCATCTTATAGAAAGGGGCATCATTACAAACCGCAAGAAAGGATACAATGAGGGAAAACTGGTTGCAAGCAGTGCGATCGGTACTGAAAATCTTTATGAGTTTCTGCATGACAATCCGTCCATCGAGTTTTATCCCTCTGACTATGTCAATGATCCGGGTATCATATCCCGTCATAACAAGATGGTATCGATAAATGTGGTGATGGCCATGGATTTATCCGGCCAGACAGCTGCAGATGCCCTTCCATACAACCACTTCTCAGGTGTAACCGGTATGCTTGACTTTGTGAGGGGGGCTGCCCAGTCGGAGAAGGGAAAATCGATCCTCATACTCACATCGACGTCGAGGGACGGCACAAAGAGCCGCATCGTCCCAACGCTCAACGATACAGCAGTGGTGGTTCCAAGGGGTGATATCCATTACGTTGTCACTGAATATGGGGCGGTCAATCTGTTTGGAAAGAGTATCCATGAGAGAGCCCTAGCCATGATCAGTATTGCGCATCCTGATTTTCGTGATGAGCTTTTTCAGACGGCAAAAAATATGAATCTCCTTAATGCCAAACGCAGACGCTCCCACTTCAGTCATGGGGTCTATCCTTTTAAGATAGAAGAGACGAGGGAAATTGACGGCGAAGTGGTCACGATCCGGCCCGTGAAACCGGTCGATCAAAGAAGGATTCAGGAACATTTTTACAATCTTGACAAAAAAGATGTAATTTCAAGGTTTTTCCATGACAAATCGAGCTTCGTCCGTGACGAGATGGAAGAGTTGTCCCAGATTGACTATATTAAGAATCTGACCCTTGTGGCGATTATCGGGGAGTTCGGTTTTGGAAGGGTGGTTGCCGTTGGAGAATATCTTTTTGACACAGAAGAAAACAATGCGGAGATTGCTTTTTCCGTGAACAGGGATTTTCAGGGAAAGGGAATCGGCAAGATTTTAATTAAAAAACTTGCCGAAGCAGCAAGGGAGAACGGAATTTCAGGGATGCATGCCTACACATCATCTCGAAACAAACCAATGGTAAAGCTCTTCAAAATACTACCTTACAAAACCCAGACTTCCATTGATGGTGATATTCTTCGGCTGAGTTGCAAATTTGATGAGCCGGCGTAAAACTAACTGAGCCTACACGCTCAATGTCTGTTGTTTGCAGAAACCGGTAACAGATACGGGAAAACCAAAGATGAATGAATACCAAGTATCGTTTCTACCCCACAACAAAAAAATAATCGTCCGGAACGGAGAAAATCTGATCCGTGCCGCCATGGAAGCCGGGGTTCATGTCAATGCATCCTGCGGTGGCGGCGGGGTTTGCGGAAAGTGCCGTGTGATCATCGAAGCGGGTGAGGTTGAGGGTGGTATTTCAGAAAACTTGAGCAAAGCGGATCTTGAAAGCGGTTACCGGCAGGCATGTTTGGCGACCGTTAGAAGTGATCTGGCAATTCGTATTCCGATAGAGTCAGCCATTGATTCAAACATCCTCAATATTCAAAGCACCCCGCGACATACCGCTCGAATCCAGGAAATGCACCTAGAGGAATTAAAAGAAAGAGGACTTTTCATTCCACCGGTGGAAAAAAAATACCTGGAGCTTCCCCCGCCGTCAGTACAGGATAACCTTG
>Ga0066829_10000199_pt1 | contig 21668 bp, 17 predicted proteins | sample ETNtaG_22_FD_65498 | JGI IMG/M metagenome (GOLD analysis project Ga0066829, IMG submission 65498) | Marine microbial and viral communities from oxygen minimum zone, Eastern Pacific Ocean - ETNP201306SV43 | ecosystem: Environmental > Aquatic > Marine > Oceanic | place: Pacific Ocean: Eastern...
ACGGGAGCGAGCATGAGGATCTTGTCGTCGTCGACCCCGAGGGTCCGGAGCACGAAGATGTGTCGGCCGTCGACCGTACAGAACTCGGCCTCCCCACAGGGAAGCATGTCGCCGGGGAGCGTTTCGGCGAACCGTAGGCCGCTGGGCCCGCCCAACCATTCCACCAGGGCGCCGCTGAAGTGCTGGCCAGGCGCAACGAGCATCGTTGCCCCACCTTCGACGCGATCCAAGAACCCCGCGTTGATGGCGGCCTCGAGGAGGCGACCTATGTCCGAGTGGAGTTCTTCCTCGGTTGCATCGGCCAGCCATCGGCCTAGGAGGGAGGCGGCCACCGGATGGCCGTCGCACTGGCTGGTGGCCCAGTGCCCAGACACCAGAATGCTGTCGTCTCCACAGGCCGGGAGCCTTTCCGCCGACCCGAAGACCGCTGCCTCGTCCAGGAGGATGAGGGGATCCTCGGGGTTGGACGTGTATCCGGCGATCCTCGCAATGGCGAATGACACACTGCCGTCGTCGATGACCACCTCCTGGAAGTGGTAGAGCGCCCGGCCCTCGGCATCGCAGATGCGGAACTGTCCGCACGGCTCCGTCGTTGTCGGCATTTCTCTGAGAACGGTGAGATCGGCCGGACCTCCGCGCCACGTCACGTACGCGGCGTTGACGTACTCGTTGCCGCCCGCGCTCACAGAGGCGACCACGGTCGACCCTTCTCCGGCCAGGTCGAAGAAGCCGTCGGAGATCGCCGCGTCCGTCGCCTCCTGCTGCGTGCGGAGTCCTGCCAGTTGGTCAGCCACCCAGCGATTGCCAATACCGGCGACCAGGAGCGAGAATCCGACCACAGTGCCGAGTAGGGCACAGGCGACCTGACCGGCCCTCCGACCCGGTGGTCGAAGGAGGCCAGCGTGCACACACCGTTCGTACCCCGAAGCGAGAAGGGATCCCAACCCGACCAGGAACAGCGCGAGGCCGAGTGCTTGGAGGAACACGGGAAGGTACGCCAAACCCCAGTCGAGTTCCGCCTGCCATCGACCTGAGGCGGCGATCGGAACGGCGGGGAGTACGTAGAGACCTGCTCCGACGCCGGACAGGGCCGTGGCCGATCTCACTGTTGGACGACTCCATAGGTGGATGAGGAGCCCTGTAGCGACGCCGCCGGCGAGAGCCCCGAGGACGCTCCAAGCGTCCAGGTCACCGAGCAGCGTTCCGAGGCCGGGCAAGCCACCAGAGAACGCTGAGGCCGCGGCGGGAAGAGGGCCGACCAACTGGTAAACGGCCGTAGGGAGCAGGTCCTCCAGTGCCCAGTTGGTGGTGTAGGCGGGGGCAGGGTTCGCTGCTGAGCGCAGCGTGGCCACATAGTTGGCGAGCAGGAAAGTGGGGACGAGCACGACGGCCACAGCCGTCCAACGTCGTGCCAGCGACGCCTGCCGTTCGTGCCATGCCAGGACGGGGGCGACCACGGCGAGTAGGTAGGTAACCTCGTACTGGAGGAGTGCCGCCGTCCAGAGAAGCCCTGTCGCGGCAAACGCAACGGCTGTGCTTCGGCGATCCTTCGATCGGAGTCCGAGGACGAGCAGCAACCAGCTGCCGATGATCTTGATCGCCAGTGAGGGCAGCAACAGGGCGAATGAATGTATGGGGTCGTACCAGTACCGGAACTGAAGCCCGGGGAGCACGAGTAGGGCAGCGAGAAGGCCCAGCCTCCGATTCCGCGTAAGTACGGCGGTGAACACTCCGACAAGTCCGACTGCCGATGCAGCCACGCCCAACTGGAGGGTCTTGTAGAGCGAACGTGCATGGACGGTGTCGAACAGAAAGATGTTCTCTATCGCTGACACGGGAAAGAACCTGCCCTGGCCCGTCATCCACTGCCGCGTGTTCTGGATGGCATGGTCCCAGGCTGACTGGTCGTTGGCGGCGAGGGTCGCTGAGCGCTGTGAGTTGGAGATGTCGTCGGCGTAGAACGGTGTGCCCAGGACGGGTCCAAGGACCATGACGACCGCCAACAGGACGAATATGAGCGCAATCAGCTCTGTTCTGGCCCGCGCAAACTCCGCCAGTCGTCTCAGAGTGCCGCTCACTCTCGGGACACTACTGAGTTCCGTGGTCCAACCACGATCACGGAGTGGGGATAGCATCTAGGGAGAATGGACCGGGTCGACGAGAGCACCGAGGGCGTCGTCACTGCCTGTCGACGGGTTCTCCGTGCCGAAGTGCGTGCTTTGTCCGTCGGTATCGGACTTGTCCTTGCCGTGATGCTGCCGCTCTTCCGGCTGTGGGACCTGCGACCCCGTGTGCCGATCCTCTATCACGGCGATGCGGTTCTGACCATGGGCGCGTTCAAGAACATGCTTCTGAACGGCTGGTACTCTTCGAGCGAGTTGCTCGGCGTCCCCTATGGACAGGACCTGCGGGACTTCCCCGCCGGCGCCGACCTGCTCCATCTCATGGCTTCGTGGTGCCTCGTCATGGTCACCCGCGACCCTGCGCTGGCGTTCAACGTGTTCTTCCTGGCCTCCTTCCTGACCGTGTTCCTCGGTGCCTTCACGGGCTGTCGCATGCTTGCTGTCGGCCCCTGGTCCTCGATGGTCGTAGGTGTCCTGTACACGTTCCTCCCGTACCACGTGCTCCACGGGCCTGGCCACCTCTTCCTGTCGTCTTACGGGGCCGTACCGCTCTGGGTGGCCCTTGCGGTCCGGCAGATGGGGGATCGGCCACTCGTCGCGGCGCTTCCGAACCTCCGGTGTCCGAGGGACTGGATGCCGTGGATTCGCCAGCCTTCACACCTGGCAGCCACGGCGATCGTGCTGCTCGGATCGACGACTGGCAGCTACTACGCCACTTTCATGGTGTTCACGCTGGTCGTCACCGGTGGCATCGCCGGCATTGCTCGATTCGATCTGCGACGGATAGTGGTAGCACTCGGATTGTCGGTAGTCGCTGCCGTCGCGCTGTTGGCGCAGTTCGTTCCCACCTGGATGCTCCACCGGCAGATCGGTTCGAACTCGGAGATTGTCGACCGGGGACTCAGGAACATCGAGTACTACTCGCTGAAGCTCAGTGACCTGGTGTTACCTGTCGCTGGTCACCGCGTCGACGCCCTCGCTGACCTTCGTGACGAAAGCCTCGAGTTGGTACTGCGGGGAGAAGGTGCCGAGGCGATTGGTCTCGTAGGTCTCGTTGGACTCGGGATCTTGGCCATCGTGGCGGCGGTCCGCCTGGTCCGTGGCCGTGCCGGACATCGGCACGGCGCCCTGGCGCTGATCGCCGGCGCCGCATTCGCGATGGGTACAGTGGGAGGCGGGGCCACGGTTGTCGGTGTCTTCGGCTTCACTTTCTTGCGGGCCTGGGACCGGATCTCAGTCGTCATCGCGTTCTGCGCACTCGCCGCTGTCGGGATCGGCCTCGACCGACTGCGTAGCAGGGTTGGGAGTCGGGGTGCCGTCGTTCTCGTCGGTGTGGTGCTCATGCTCGGGGTGCTCGACACGAACCCGGGCTTTCCGTTCGTGGACTTCGACCACACAGCGGGAGCGTGGGCCTCCGACCGCCTGGTGGTCGAGCAGGCCGAGGAACTGTTCGGTGAAGGTGCCCAGGTGTTCCAATTGCCGGTCATTCCGTTTCCGGAGCATCCTCCCGTTCACGGGATGATCGACTACGACCACCTGCGTGCCTACCTGCACTCGGACACCCTTGGTTGGAGTTACGGCGGTATCAAGGGTCGGGCTTCGGACTGGCAGCAACGGCTGACCGGACTCCCGCCGGATGAGATGGCGACAGCACTGGCAGGGGCGGGATTCGACGCCATCTGGGTTGACCGACTCGGATTCGGTCCGGAACTGACAGAGATCGAGGCGGCTCTGGGACAGCCAGACCTCGTGAGTCCCGATGGCCGGATCGCCATTCATGACCTTCGGCCCCTTGCCGGCGAACTCCTCGTGGTACCGGGTTCAGCGGAGGTGGCCCGAGCGGCTGCGGCCCTTCTGGAACCGGTGACCGTTGCGCTCGGGGATGGATTCCACGGCCCGGAATTCGATGCCGACCGAGCGTTCTCGTGGGCGCCCGAGCGGGCCGAAGTTCGACTCCGTAATCCGATGACTGCGATGCGTACGGTGCATCTGCGATTCGTGGCCGCATCGGCAGCGGAAGGCTTCTGGGTCCTTGAGGTGCATTCACCCCGGGGAGCCATCACGCACGAGATGCCGTCCTCTGGTTCGGTGATCGACATCGTCGTCGAGGTACCACCCGGGGAGACCGTGCTCCGATTGCGAACGGACGCACCGCGGCTCGAGACGACCGATCCGCGCGACATCCGGTTCAGGGTCTTCGAACCCACCGTGGTACCGGCGTCATGAGCACCCCACGCCCCCTTCCCGAACGGGACCTGGCTGAGATCGCGACGCTGGCGGAAGATGACCTGCGCGAACTGGAGGGCGCACGCATCTTCGTCACCGGCGGTACCGGCTTCGTCGGTACCTGGCTGGTGGAGGCGTTGTTGGCCGCCGATCGAGAGCTCGATCTCCGCCTCGGCCTCACCCTGCTCACACGCGATCAGACGACATACCGGCGCCGGCGTCCGCATCTGGCCGGCGACGAGAGCGTCACCCTGATGGAAGGCGATGTGCGTACGTTCACTGCAGACGGACACCATGACTTCATGGTCCATGCGGCGGCGTCGACCTCGACCGCGCGTACGCCAGCAGAACGAACGGCCATCTACAGCAGCATCGTCCACGGCATGGAGCGCGTGATCGAGGTGGCCTCCTCGTGGGGCCGACCCCGTCTACTTTTCACCAGTTCAGGGGCGGTCTATGGAACGCAACCCCCCGACCTCATGCTGATCCCCGAGAACCACCTCGAAGGACCTGATCCACTCGATACTGCGATGAGTTACCACGGGGCGAAGCGCGCTGCGGAACTCCGGTCGGCGCTTGCCACCGAATCGGGAGCCGTGGACGTCGTCGTCGCAAGGCTCTTCGCCTTCGTCGGGCCGTTGCTTCCCATCGACCAGCACTTTGCAGTCGGCAACTTCGTCAAGGACGCCCTCGCTGGTGGTCCAATTCGGATCGAAGGTGATGGGACCCCCTACCGGTCGTACCAGTACGCGGGCGATCTCGTGCGTTGGATGCTCAGGCTTCTCGTCTCCGGAGAGCCGGGCAGGGCCTACAACGTCGGCAGCAGCAACGCCATTTCCATCGGCGATCTTGCCCAGGTTGTCGCTGATGTTGCCGGTGGCGGGCTCGAAGTCCGGATCGCCTGCGAACCGGACCCCGACCGACGGGCGTCTCGATACGTTCCGGACACGTCGTTGGCCAAGGAGGAACTCGACCTCGTCAACGTGGTGGGCCTAGCAGAGTCGATCCGTCGAACCCTCGACTGGAACACATCGGGATAGACCCTGGGAACTCCCGGTCAGCGAACTGGAAACTGGTGCCGGTCGAGGTCACCCGACGTCGGGTTGTAGGTCGCCGGGTTCCCGAGGCCGGCGAGTGGTCGTTCCATGCTGGGTTGTCAGTCGGCCCTGCCTGCGTCTGGCGTCGAACCTACACCCATGTTGCGCTCCAACTCATCCCGGTCCAGGAATGGCCAGAGGTCCTCGAGGGGGGAGGACATCATTGTGCCGTCGGGGAGTTGACGAGATGTGAGTCGCGGCGATGTCGCTTGGTCGCGGTCCAGGATGACCTCGACCAGAGCCGGTCCAGGATGCCCGAAGGCCTCGTCGATTGCCTTCTCAAGTTGATCGTGGTCGTCGACAATCCAGGATGTGATGCCGAACGCCTCGGCCAATCGTGCCGTGCCGGGAAGCGTGAGCCCACTCGAGTCGTCACTGGCGACGAAGCGGCTGTCGAAGTGGTTGCGCTGGGTCGCACGTATCGATCCGTAGCCCTGGTTGTTGAGGACGAAGAACTTGATCGGGAGGTCGAGTCGACGGACCGTTTCGAGTTCCTGTGTGTTCATGTGGAAGCCGCCGTCGCCGTCGACAGTGATGGTGCGGCGACCCCCGCTGGCAAGACATGCACCTATTGCGGCAGCGATCCCGAAGCCCATTGCACCAAGCCCCTGCGAGTTCAGGATGCGCTGGCCTTCGGTGACCTGGAAGGCCTGCATGACTACCTCGCTGCAGGCTCCCGAACTCCCGGGCACGATGATGTCATCTGCGTTGGTTGACTTTGCCAGGCGATCGATGAGGACGTACAGGTCGACGGCACCAGTTCGTTCATGGAACTCAGGGAGAACCACGGGATAGGCCTTGCGCCAGTATGCACACTGCTCAAGCCAGCCTGACCGTTGTTCACAGGGGGTTTCGCCGAGTTGTCGGAGGAACTCGGCAATTACCTCTCCGGCATCGCACTCGATTTCGACGTCGATGTCGAAGCGCATCTTGGCAAGTTCACAGGGGTCGACATCGACCATGACCTTGCGGGCGTGCCGTGCGAAGTTCTCATGGTTGTATCCGGTCTGGCCTGCATCGAGTCGGGCACCGAGTATGAGGATCGCGTCGCTCGTCTGTTGGGCGAAGTTCGCTGCACGTTGACCGATTGATCCCGGTCGCCCGACGTAGAGGGGGTGGCTCTCGGGTAGGAAGTCGGCTGCCTTCCAGGTTGTGAGTACGGGGATGCCGAGCAGGTCCACGAGTTGCCGGAAGGGCTTGACAGCGTCGGCCAGACGGACGCCGTTGCCGACCAGGATGATTGGACGCTCTGCCTGTTCGAGGGTCGCCAGGGAGGCCGCAACGTCCCTTTCCAATTCAGCGGGCACCTCGCAGGGGGCGGGTTCGTAGCCGATCAGCGCCTCAGGGTCGATGTCGGCTGCCTGAACGTCTAGCGGTATGTCTACCCAGACGGGGCCGGGACGGCCGCTTGTTGCGGTGCTGATCGCCTCCTCCATCGCGCGTCGGATCTGTCCGGGATCCTCGACCAATGTCGCGAATTTCGTGATCGACCGGACCATCGACACGAGGTCGACCTCCTGAAAGCCGGTCTGGCGGACACCTGTGCCGGTGCTGAGGTCGGCGCGCTTGACCTGACCTGAGAGGAAGAGTGTCGGGGTGGAATCGAGCCAGGCGGCAGCGACCCCTGTGAGTGCATTCGTGCCACCCGGCCCGGTGGTCACCATTGCGACGCCCAGGTTGTTCGTGTACTGGCCATAGGCGTCGGCGGCTATCGCACAACCCTGTTCATGGAGGTTGCACACGTAGTCAAGGTCAGGATTACGGCCGAGGCTGTCGACGAGGTGCATGCTGCCACCGCCGGGCAGCATGAAGACATGGCGAACGCCAGCGGCGGCTATTGCATCCATGACGTAGTCGGAGAGTTTCATGGTCGGGTCTTTCAGTCAGTTTGCGGACAGCAGGTCCTGGTAGGTCACGACGTTCTTGATGCCGAACCCGCGAATCCGTCGGGTGATCTCTGTCGTGGAACTCTTGGCCAGCACGATCACGACCTGAGGCGGATCGCGACGCAGCACATCGGGTCGGTGTACAGCAGCGCCGTGGATCAAGTCGAGGTGCCGGGCCAGGTATTCGTCGATGAGCACCAGGCCAGTGGGGTCCAGGCCGCCGAAGCGGATCAGGGCATCGAACAGTCGTCCAGCGCCCCAGACCGCTGTCCGCTGTCGTGCGGCCAGATCACCGATCCGCTCGGCCACGCCGATGAGGCGCTCCCTGTTCTCGGCGAGGCGGAGGGTGTACTGCTCTATCAGGCGCACATGGCCCGTAGATCGCTCGGGGGAGAAAATGACGGTGCTCGGGTCGGTGGGTCGGGCGATGACGGTGATGTTCGAATCGTCATCGAGCGGTCCCCACTCGGGAGCGAAGCCGGCAACGGCGAGGAGGTCGAGGATGCTGCCGGGATCGAAGTGGAAGGAATGCTTGTCGATGAAGAAGTCCTCGGCGACGTCCGGATCGCCGATGAGATGGAGGTTCGGCACCTCGAGGAACAACCGGCCGTCGGGCCGCAGCGCCTCCCGGATCTGCCGCAGCATTTCGAGGGCCGATTCTGCATGTTCGAGGGTGTGGAAGCAGAACGCCAGATCGATCGAAGCCGGCTCCAGTACCAGGTGTTCCATCCTGGAGATGCGCAGGTCGATGCGACTGTCCCCAGCATAGGTTTCAACGATCTCCCCGTCTGGCTCGACGGCGAGGAGGCCGACCGAGGGCGTGTGGTCGAACAGCCATCGGGCGAAGTCTCCACGATTGGATCCCACGTCCAACACAGTCTGTATGGACGACCAGTCGAGTCGCGTGGCGAGGTCGTTCTTGACAGCGTCGAGGCGGAGACCCTTGCCGTGCCGGATGTTGCCCCAGCCGGCACCGCTGCTCGTCGAGGGGGCGTGGTGCCCGTCCTCTCGGTCGCTGTAGAGGGTCTGTACCAGCCCGCACTTCGGGCACACGCAGACCCGAGCTCCGCGGGCGGTGTCTTCGGCACTGTAGACCGACTCGGGGGTGGCATCACAGAGGTCGCAGTTGCCTTCCTGCTCAGTAGACAACCGTGTACTCCTTGGCGTCTATGTCGTATCCGAGTTGACGCATCATCGGTGCGGCGATTTCGGCGAACTGGAAACGCTGGTCGTCGCTGAGGCCGAAGTCCATCGGGTAGATGACGTTTTGAGGTGTCTTGAGATACTCAGCGTAGGAGTCCTCGCATGGGACGCCCACGAAGTCACAGAATGCCTCGAGGGACGAGGGTTCGGAGACCAGGTCCTCTAGGCGCAGTGTGAGTTGCCGGTCGGGTGGCACATGCTCTGCGAGAGATTCGGCGGCGACGCGATTCGACTCCACCCAGTGGTACGCGGCCCGCTGGAACTGGTCGAAGTCGGGGAACTCCTCGGCAAAGGGCATTCCATCGATTGGGATATTCCACCAGTACTTCTTCTCCGGTGGCGGCTTGGGGGTGCCGTCGGGAGCATCGAGCCATCTGCGAAGGATCGCCGTGCTTCGGTCGTCGTACATCTCGTCTGGGAGCTTGTGGAAATACGATTTGGCGACCTTGCGGCCATCACGAATCAGATTTACGAATCTAGCCCCGGGGTGGAGCCGGAGGAGAGGCTCGACCACCCAGGTCAACTTGTTCGAACAGTCGATCCATGTGTCGGCATCGGACAGGTCGATTGCAGCACCGTGTAGCGATCGCATCTCGTCAGTCACCTCATCGATGCCGATACGGCCCATTGCGTAGAGCGCTGCCACCGGTTGGACATGTGTGCAACAGAATTCGTGGTGGATCTCGAGGCCTTCGATTCCCGACAGGAGCTTGAAGATGGTTCGAGTCCCCGAACGCCCGCTGCCGATGACGAAAACAGGCACCGTGTCACGGTTCGGAGCAGGGTCGATGGCTGTGTGGGGGGTCATGCAGGGTCCTTCTCGGGTGTGTAGGTGGTGGATGCACCGCGGATCATGTCAGTCAGTTGGGCCAGGGCCGTTCGGGGGTTGCCGCCGCCGTTCCATGGACGCGGAAACCGAATAGCCTCGAGTCCTGCCCTTCTTGCCCCATCGAGGTTCTCGGGACGATCGTCGATCATGACGCTACCGAGTGCAAGGAAGCGGAGTGCGTGTTCCTTGTCAGGATCGAGTGCCGGCGCATCATCGTCAGGTCGCGTCGAAGGCACCACGTGGAACGTCCGGATCCAGCGACCGAAGTGGCGCATCACCCATGTGGCAGAGACCGGGGCTGTCCGAAGTGGTGTCGAGGTCAGTGCCACGTGCCTCGCCCGGTCACCATGTTCCCTGAACCAGGAGAGCACGTCCGGCCTGGGTTCCATTGCCTCGAAACCTCCGTTCAGGCGGAAGTTGTCCAGAGAGGCCAGGTAGTCCTGCTCGTCGATTCCCAAGCCGAGGTGGAGCCGAGGATCGCGTAGGGACTCGTAGAGCCCGCTGTCCCCGGGTCGTTCGGCGCGGAGCCATTCGATGGTGAGGTCGTTGAGGACGTCGTCGACGTCCCAGACGAGGATCGGGTCCGTCAACGGCATCGATCAGTTGGACCAGAACGTGACGAACGTCTTCCGGCTGGGGTTCTGGGAGATCGACTCGTCGGTGTAGAACGAATCGTTCAGGTAGTGCGTCGAGGAGATCTCTTCGACGATGGCACCATGCCGACTGGTGAACTCGTGGCGGACACCGGGAACGATGGTCACCGTCTCGCCCGGGAACACCGTGCTGGATTCGCCGTCCAAGATCAGTTCGATCTCACCGTCGAGCACGTGGAAGGTCTCCTCCTTCTTCTCGTGCCACTGCTCGGGGTGAGTCTGACCGGGCAGCACGATGAGGAGTTTCTTGCAGTACTCGCGGTTGACGACGGTCAGCATGCACAAGCCGACTTCGTCGAAGCGGTCCAGTCCGTAGTGGTGCGAGATCTCGAGGTCGGCGGAGGCGGGAATCGGTACACCGCTCGTGGCGAAGTAGTCGCGGACACGATCCACGATGTCGCCCACCCGGGCCCAGGTGTTCTCGGAGGCCACCTGATCTTCGAGAAGGGCGGCCTGGCCGTCCAGGTCGGTGGCTGTCGTGTACTTCCGATACTTGGACCAGTCGTTCGCTGTGATCTGGCCGTCCTGCAGGGGAATGGCGAAGAACACGTCGTCGTCGCCAAGCGTCGTGCCGGCGGGCGTGGCTTCCTTGACGAAAATGCCTCGCCGCAGCCCAGCCAGGGCTTCCGCCTCGGAAGCAGACACCGGAAACTCCCCATCGGTGTTGCCACACATGGCCTGCGCATCGCTGACCTGCCTGAGCCAGTCGGCAACCTGGCCTGGCGTCGATGAGTAGGCGTTGAGTGGCTCGCCTTCACGCTCAAGGCCGACGTGTCGTTCGAGGAGGCCGGCACCCTTGCCGAGGGCAATCAGGACGGCGGTCAGGTTGTCGGGGTCCTCGTGGGTCGAGTAGCCGACCGGCACGCCGGAATAACGGCTGCTGAGAGCGTCGATGCGGTTCAGTTGCAGGTCGCTGTCCGGGGTCGGATATGCGGCCACGCAGTGCATCAACGCAAAGTCCTTGTTGCGGTGCTGGAGGAAGCTGACGACACGGTCGATGTCCTCGATGGTTGACCCGGCGGTCGATGCCACGATCGACAGGTCGGTCTCAGCGATCTGCTCGAGCAGCGGCCAGTCGGTCAAGGAACAACTCGCAACCTTGACGAAGTCGAAGCCGTGGTCGACGACATAGGGCACCGATTCCTGGTCAAATGGTGTGCACGAGGCAAGGAAACCGGCGTCACGAATGTGCTGGAGCAGGACGCGGAAGTCGTCTTCCTCCATCCGCGTCTCGCTGAAGCGCTTGATGTACTTGTAGTCGAAGTTGCCGTGTTCAGCCGGGTGGATGAACGAATCGAGTTGGCGGTACTGGAACTTCAACGAAATGGGGAGTGACGACTCGTGGAGGTTCTCGTGGAGCTCATCGATGATTCGACGAGCATGGTTGACGGAGCCTTGGTGGTTGTTCGCCAGGTCGAGGATAATGAGCGGTCCGGCGGCTACGAGTTCTCGGATGCTGCGTGGCATTTCAGAGTCACCTTTCTAGGCAGATGCCTCGTGTAGGGAATCGGTGGGCTGTGGGCGACCATCTCGTACGACACGTCGGACGATGAAGTTGGGTCTGGCTTGGACCTCGTCGAAGATGAGGCCAACGTACTGCGCCATGACCCCGAGGAAGAAGGTGACGATTCCCAGTGCGAGAAGTTGGGCGCACAGCAGCGTGCCGAAGCCCGGGAAAGGAACGCCGTTCGCGACGAAGTTGATGGAGAGCGCGACGATTCCCATGAAGGCACCAGCGGTGATGAGCAGGCCGACCAGAGGGAACATGCGGAGCAGTACACGAGACGAGGAGAGGATCGAGTTGATGGCGTTTCTTACGACCCAGAGGATCTCAGTCTTGGTTTCGCCGGCGAAGCGCTCTGGGCGGTCGTAGACCACGCCGATTGAGCGGTAGCCCATCCATGCAACGATGCTGCGTTGGAAGCGGTTGCGCTCTGGCATTGCATTCGCCGCCTCGTAGACGGCTTTGTCCATGAGGCGGAAGTCGCTGACGTTGCGCGGAACCGCATTGTCGGACAACTTTGATACCAGCCAGTAGTACATCTGCGAGTTGAAGCGCCGGACAGGTCCGGTGCCATGACGACGGTTCACGATGCCGAAGACGTTGTCGTAGCCCTGCTCCCATAGTGAGATGAACGTTGGGATCAACTCCGGTGGGTCCTGAAGGTCGGATGTCATGATGATGCATGCGTCACCGGTAGCAAATGCCATTCCGGCGGCCATGCCGTTGTCGCAGCCGAAGGCCTTGGACATCTGGAGAACTGTGAACCGCGGGTCTTCGGCCGTGACTGCAGTGAGCTTTCCGATCGTGTCGTCAGAGGAGCCGTTCTCGATTATCAGCACCTCGAACTCGTACTCCGGGAGTTCTGCGAAGACCAAGCGAAGACGTTTGGCCAGTTCATCAATGCACTCGTACTCGTTGTAGGCGGGAGCTACGATCGAAATCCGCCGGCCATCGGCGGGCCGTGGGTCGCCGGGAACGGGGCGAGGACCCGAGGCCATTCGAAGTTCGTGTTCCATCGCCTACCTCGAGTTCGCAGAACCGGCGAATCCATGGATGGCCTCGACCATGTAGTCGAGCATCTCTCCGGTGAGAGCAGGATAGACGCCGATCCAGAAGGTGCCATCCATGATGATGTCGGCGTTGGGCATGGGCCCGACGGCTCGGTGGGGCATGTCGAGGTACGCCGGTTGCCTCATCAGGTTGCCGCCGAAGAGTTGGCGGGTCGCGATGCGACGGCTCTCGAGGTGTTGCACGAGGTCGAAGCGGGAAAACGGCGCCTCGGGGCGGACGGTGATGGCGAAGCCGAACCAGCTGGGCTCGCACCCGGGTGTGGCCTCAGGGAGGACCAGGTGCTCCTCGAGGTCGATGAGCCCATCGCGGAGGTGTTGCCAGTTGCGCCGTCGGGCGGCCACGAACCCCTCGAGCTTGTCGAGTTGGGCGACGCCGACGGCAGCCTGCATGTCGGTGGCCTTGAGGTTGTAGCCGAGGTGGCTGTACGTGTACTTGTGGTCGTAGCCGCGGGGGAGTTCACCCAACTGCCAGTCGAAGCGCTTGCCGCACGTGTCGTCGTCGCCGGGGGCGCACCAGCAGTCACGACCCCAGTCGCGGAAGCTCTCGACGATCTTGCGCATCGACTTCTTCCGGGCGAGCACGGCACCGCCCTCTCCCATGGTGATGTGGTGGGCCGGGTAGAAGCTCGTCGTGGCGAGGTCGCCGAAGGAGCCGACGGGTCTGCCGTTCCATCTCGCGCCCACGGCATCGCAGGTGTCCTCGATGACCCACAGGTCGTGCTCTTCAGCGAGTTCCATCACGACGTCGAGGTCGAAGGCGTTGCCCAGGGTGTGGGCCATGAAGATGGCACGGGTCCTCGGGCCGATGGCGGCGCGGAGTTGATCTGGGTCGGCCTCGTAGGTGCCGAGTTGGGCGTCGACGAAGACGGGCACGAGGCGGTTCTGCAGGATCGGGTTGATCGTGGTCGGGAAGCCGGCGGCGACCGTGACGACCTCGTCGCCCTCCACGAGTCGCCGGTCCTTGAGGCGGGGCGAGGTCAGCGAACTCAGGGCGACGAGGTTGGCCGACGAGCCGGAGTTCACGAGCATGGCGTGCCGGACGCCCATGGTCTTCGCGAATCTGGCCTCGAACTCCTCGGCGAAGCGGCCCGTCGTCAGCCAGAAGTCGAGCGAGGAGTCGACAAGGAGGCGGATCTCGTGGTCGTCGAAGACCTTGCCGGAAACGGGGATGTTGCTGATCCCGCCGACGAACAGTCGCTCTGGGAACGCCTCGGCGTGGTACTCGGTGACCAGGTCGAGGATCTGTGCGCGCAACTCGTCGGCGCGCGTCGTCTGTTCGGTGTTCACGGTCTGCTCAGTCTGCGAGAAGGTCCGAATACCAGGCGAAGGTACGTTCGAGGCCGGCCTCGAGGCCGACCGAGACGCTCCAGTCGAGTTCGTGTCGTGCGCGCGAGGAGTCGAGGTACTGGTCGTGGATCTCGCCGGCCGCCTCATCGAGGATCAAGGGTTCGGTGCCTTCCCTGCCGGCTGCATTGCAGCAGGCCTCGTAGATCTCCATGACGGAGAGTGGGGTCTCGTCCGAGAAGTTGAACCCCTGGCCGCGATGGTCCGGTTGGTCCGCGAACTCGGCGAGGTGTAGGTATGCGTCGACGATGTCGTCGACGTGGAGGTAGTCGCGCAGGAATGTCCCGTCGCTGCGCAGGATCGGTTGCTCACCGCGGATCAGCCACCGGAACGTGCCGGGGATGATGCGACTCCAGTTCAGGTCACCGCCGCCGTAGATGTTGCCGCACCGGGCGATCAGCACCGGCAGGTCGTACGTTTCCGCATAGGAGGTGCTGATCAGGTCGGTGCACGACTTCGAGACCTCGTAGGGGGCCCGTCCGGTGAGCGGCGTCTCCTCGGTGTACGGGAGCACCACCTGTGCGCCGTAGGCCTTGTCGCTCGAGGCCACCATGATCCGCTGGACCAGGTCGCCGAGCACCCTGCACGCCTCGAGGACGTTCCACGTGCCCTGGACGTTCGATTCGAACGTCTGGCGCGGCGCCCGGTGGGCGGTGCCGACGATCGTCTGGGCGCCGAGGTGGAACACCGAGTCGACCTCGTGCCCGTTGATGGCCCGTTCCACGGCGTCGTAGTCCTCGAGTCGCCCGTTGACGACGCTGACGCGGTCGATCGTGCCCGAGCGGATCAGTTCGGACTGCGGATCCCAGTCGGGGACCAGGGCGACGACGTAGGCGTCTGCCTCGACGAGCCACCGGGTCAGCCAGGAGCCGACCATGCCGGTGGCGCCGGTGACGAGAACGCGACGGCCCGACCAGTTGGAGGGATTGACGGCCATCAGGCCCAGACCTTCCAGGGGGCCTCGTTCCGGTCCCACATCTCGTTGAGCATCGTGAACTCGCGGTATGTGTCCATGGGCTGCCAGAAGCCCTCATGGCGGAAGGCCATGAGTTGGCCGTCCTTGGCGAGGGCCTCGAGGGGGGATTCCTCGAGGACGCACTCGTCGTCGAGGTAGTCGAAGACACCGGGCTCGAACACGAAGAAGCCACCGTTCACGTAGTCGTCGGTGAGTGGCTTCTCGCGGAACTGCTCGACTGCGCCATCCTCGGTCATGTCCATGACGCCGAAGCGCGACAACGGCCGGATCGTGGTGACGGTTGCGAGCCTCCCATGGGCTTCGTGGAAGTCGAGCAGTTCAGGGATGTCGACGTCGGCGAGTCCGTCGCCATAGGTGACCATGAACCTTTCGTCTCCGATGTGGTCCTGGATCCGCTTGACGCGACCACCGGTCATGGTGGTCTGGCCGGTGTCGGCGACAGTCACCTGCCAACCGGACTCGCCATGGGCGCTGTGGTAGGTGACCTCGGCGGGTTGGCCGAGACGGACCGTGAAGTCGTGCGTTCGGCCCTCGTAGAAGAGGAAGAAGTCCTTGATGACCTCACCCCTGTAGCCGGTGCAGATGACGAAGTCGGAGATCCCGTGGTGGGCGAAGCCCTTCATGATGTGCCAGAGGATCGGGCGCCCGCCGACCTCGACCATCGGCTTCGGCCGGTATTCGGTTTCTTCGCGAAGGCGGGTACCGAGTCCGCCCGCCAGGAGTACGGCTTTCACAGGGGTTCCCTCTCAGGTCGGAGCAGGTTGAAGTATACGGTTGCCGGGACTGGCCTCCCATGGCCTCGACAGTGGATCGGACCCGGGTCGCCGATCGCTAGCATCAGCAGCGTGACGGCTTTGGCGGTGATCGGAACCGGATATGTGGGTCTGACGACCGGTGCCTGCTTCGCACACCTCGGCCACGACGTGATCTGTGCAGACATCGATATCGACAAGGTCGCCCGACTGGAACGAGGCGAATCACCGATCGTCGAGGAGCGCGTCGAGGAACTCATTGCCGAGGGCCTCGAAACGGGTCGGCTTCGTTTCACCGACTCGCCGGCCGCAGCCGTCAGCGACTGTGAGATCGCCTTCCTGTGTGTGCCGACCCCGTCCCTGCCGGACGGATCTGTCGACCTCTCCTTCATTGAGTCAGCGGTATCGATGATCGCCGATGCACTTCCGCCGGAAACGGTTGTTGCGACGAAGTCCACGGTGCCGGTGGGGTCGACCCGGGTGGTCGAGCAGGCTCTGGGCCGGCACGACGTCGCCGTCGTTTCGAATCCGGAGTTCCTCCGCGAGGGCACGGCGGTTCGCGACTTCCTCACTCCAGACCGGGTCGTCATCGGCAGCGACGACCCAGGGGCGTCGATTCGCGTCGCGGCGCTGTACGAGCCGCTCGGTGCGCCGGTCGTCATCACCGATCCGGCGACGGCGGAGACCGTCAAGTACGTGGCAAACGCATTCCTCGCCACGAAGTTGTCGTTCGTCAACGCCATCGCCGCGGTGTGTGAAGCAGTAGGCGCCGATGTGGACGATGTGATGGCAAGCCTCGGACACGATCATCGGATCGGCCCCGATTATCTCCAACCCGGTCCGGGGTGGGGTGGATCCTGTTTTCCGAAGGACACGCGGGCACTCCTCCAGATCTCGGAGGAGGCGGGCTACCCGTTCCGGTTCCTCGAGGGCGTCCTCGAGGTCAACGCACAACAGGTCGACCGGGTCGTTGCCAAGGTCGAGTCCGCTGCCGGTGGCTCGCTGGATGCTGCGAACGTGGCGGTGTGGGGCCTTACGTTCAAGGCCAACACCGACGACCTCCGGGAGTCACCTTCGTTGGCGGTGATCGAGAACCTCCTCGAGCGTGGCGCAATCGTCAGGGCCTGGGATCCGACCGTCGAAGCGTCGAGGCCACCGATCCCCGGCGAAGTCGTGGTCTGCGCCGACCCCTACGTCGCCTGCCGGGATGCTGATGCCGTCGTGGTGCTGACAGAGTGGCCCGAGCTCGAGGGAATCGACGCAGCGAAGATCGCCGAACTGGTACGACGACGTGCCATCGTGGATGCCCGAAACGTCCTCGACCGGGACTCCTGGCAGCAGGCGGGCTTCGACCACCAGGGCATCGGCAGGTAGGCGATGCGCGTCCTGGTTGCCGGCGGAGCCGGATTCATCGGCTCACACCTCTCCGACGCCCTCGTGGAACGGGGCGACACCGTGGTCGCCGTCGACAACCTCCTGACCGGCCGGCGGCAGAACGTCGGTTCGCTTCTCGGCCACGAGCGCTTCGCTCTCGTCGAGCACGACGTGACGGAGCCGCTGATCGGGTCTCCGGAGTTCGAGGAGCGGTTCGATGCCGTGCTCGACCTGGCCAGTCCAGCCTCGCCGGACGACTTCGCCAACCTGCCACTCGAGATCCTTGCCGCGGGAAGCACCGGGACCCGCAACCTGCTCGACCTGGCGTGTAAGCAAGGATCCCGGTTCCTGCTCGCATCGACCAGCGAGGTCTACGGAGATCCGCTGGTTCATCCGCAGACCGAGGACTACCTGGGCAACGTGGACCCGGTTGGGCCGCGGAGTTGCTACGACGAGGCAAAGCGATTCGCAGAGGCGCTGACCGTCGCCTACCGGAGAGTGCGAGGTGCCGACACGCGTATCGCCCGCATCTTCAACACCTATGGGGAGCGGATGCGCCCCGACGACGGTCGGGTGGTGTCGAACTTCGTGGTCCAGGCACTCGCCGGGAACCCGATCACGATCTACGGCGACGGTCGCCAGACGCGGAGTTTCTGCTACGTATCAGACCTGGTCGATGGGCTTCTCTCGGTTCTCGAGGGCGATCTGACCGACCCAGTCAACGTCGGCAATCCGGAGGAGATCTCGATCCGTGGTCTGGCCGAACTCGTCCTCCTGCAGACCGGTTCGACCAGTCCGATCGTCGAGTTGGCGCTCCCTGCGGAGCGCGCCGGAGATCCGAATCGCCGCTGCCCGGACATTTCTCTCGTCGAAGGGTCTCTCGGCTGGTCGCCGTCGACGTCTCTCCGTGATGGTCTGTCGCGGACGATCGAATGGTTTTCAGGTAGTGGGCCCTTGGGGCCTGCGAACGATGCCGGAGATGAGGGTCCGTCGTGAAGTCCTGCCCGAGGGTGATCGCGATCGTTCCGGTCCTTGATGAGGAGAAAAAGATCGGCAACGTGGTCAGGCGGATCTCACGAGATGTCGTTGAGCGTGTCCTGGTGGTCGATGACGGCTCCCAGGACAGTTCACGTGAGGTTGCCGCAGCCGAAGGTGCCGATGTGCATCCTCTGGGGAGGACCGTTGGCGTCGGTGCGGCCATCCGATATGGCTATCGAGTGGCTGAAGAGGACGGGTTCGACATAGCGGTCGTGCTAGCAGGCAACGACAAGGACTTTCCCGAGGAGATCCCGCTCCTGCTGGAGCCGATCGTCAGAAGTGAGGCGGACCTGGTTCAGGGATCCCGGTACCTGTCGGGGCACGGCGGCTTCGGCGATATGCCGTTCTACCGCCGGGTGGCGACACGACTACATCCCCTGCTCATGTCGGTCGTAGCCGGATACCGGTTCACCGATTCCACGAACGGGTTCCGGGCGGTGACGACAAGCCTTCTGAGGGATCGTCGGCTCGGACTCGATTCGTCAGCGTTGGACGAGTACGGCCTCGAGCCTCACCTCCTGTTCATGGCGGCACGCCTCGGCCATCGGGTGACCGAGGTTCCCGTTCGGAAGGTCTACCCTCCAAGGCACCTAGGCCAGACGAAGATGAGGCCTGTGGTCGGGTGGTGGTCCATACTGCGGCCACTGGTCTGGGCACTCGTACGGAGGCCATGGCGGGCGGTGGGTCGAGCAGGAGACAAGGTCGAACACAAATGAGCATCGGTACAGCCGTTATCGGTGTCGGCCACTGGGGGCCGAACATCGCAAGGAACCTCGCAACTGAGCCTGACGTCGAATTGCGTTGGGTGGTCGACCGTGACCCCGACCGACTGGAACAGGTTAAGGAGAGCCTTCCCGCTGTCCGGACCTCGACTGAGGTCGACGACGTGTGGTCCGACGCGGAGGTTGACGCGGTGGCCATCGCGACGCCCACGACTACACACGACAGTCTTGTGGGGCAGGCGCTCCGTTCAGGAAAGCACGTGTTGGTCGAGAAGCCGATCACCAACAACAGTTCTGTTGGAGAGGGGTTGGTCCAACTGGCTTCCGATCAGGACCTTGTCCTGATGGTCGGTCACGTCTTCCTCTTCAACGAGGCGATCCTTGCCGCCAAGCGAATCATCGACTCAGGCGAACTGGGTGAATTGTTCCACATAGCAATGGTCCGGACGAACCTCGGACCGATCCGGTACGACGTCAACGTGAGCTGGGACCTTGCTCCCCACGACGTGTCTATAGCCAACTACCTGCTTGGCTCACAGGCTGTCGGAGTGTCAGCCGTTTCTGGAAGTTGGATCAATCCCGACATAGCGGATGCGGTGTTCGCGACTCTGCGCTACCCGAACGAAGTTCTGGTCAACTTGCACCTGTCCTGGCTCAGCCCTCGCAAGGTTCGCGACATCACCGTTGTCGGCTCGGAGAAGATGCTGACCATCGACGACTTGAACGTCGGAGAGCCGATACGCATTCACGACAAGTGGGTCAGCGACGATCGGCTTACGCCGGCATGGATCGACAATTACTTGTCCTTCCGATCCAGCATCAGAGACGGTGCCATCCACATCCCGAAGGTCAACCTGAGCGAGCCGTTGGCGGCCGAATGTCGTCACTTCCTTGAGTGCGTGCGATCGGGCGAGACCCCCCGGTCGGACGGAGGGTTCGGCGTAGACGTCGTGAAGGTTCTGGAGGCCGTCGACCGTTCTATCGAGGCCTCAGGTCGGGAGGAACCGGTCGCATGACTGAGGCAACGGTTCCTCTCGTCGACCTCGGCTGGCAGCATCGTGAGATTGCTGTCGAAGTAGCGATGGGCTGGGACTCGGTTCTCGACAGGACGGCGTTCATCCTCGGTCCAGAGGTGTCGACGTTTGAAAGGGCCTACGAGTCCTTCACCGGACTGGGAAACTGTGTCGGCGTGGCCAACGGGACAGACGCGCTGGAACTTGCCCTGAGGGCCCTCGACATCGGGACGGGCCACGAGGTGATCGTGCCGGCCAACACCTTTGTCGCCTCCGCATTGGCGGTTCGACGAACGGGTGCAGTCCCCGTACTCGTCGATGTGGACCCCGTCCATCTGCTCATGGACCCGAGCTGTGTCGTCGATGCTGTCGGACCCAAGACACGTGCAATCATGCCAGTTCACCTCTTCGGGCAGATGGCGCCGGTTGAGGACCTCGCGGATGCAGGTGGAACCGATCTGCACATCGTCGAGGATTGTGCACAGGCCCAGGGCGCGACCCGGGCCGGAGTGCATGCGGGCGGACTCGGTAGGGTCGGGGGGACGAGCTTCTACCCGGGCAAGAATCTCGGCGCCTATGGCGACGGCGGGGCGGTGCTCACCATGGATGATGAGCTGGCACACCGGATCTGCTTGCTGCGCAACTACGGAAGTATCCAGAAGTACGTCCATGACGAGTTGGGATTCAACTCGCGTCTCGACACCCTCCAGGCGGTCGTACTCTCGGCGAAGCTCGCACGCCTGGGGAGTTGGAACGCCGAACGACAGGCTGCGGCCTCGCGGTACGAGCAACTGCTAGCAGGGGTGGACCGCGTCGTCACACCTACAGTTGCGTGTGGCAACAACCACGTTTGGCACCTCTATGTGGTGCGCGTCGCGAACCGCGACGATGTTCTGCGTCGTATGGTTGAGCTGGGCGTCAACGCCGGAATCCACTACCCGATTCCGGTCCACCTCTTAGGGACGTTCGCAGACCTCGGCTACCGGCCCGGCGACTTTCCGGTCACCGAGGCGGCTGCATCTGAGATTCTGTCTCTTCCGATGTTTCCGGGGATCTCCGAGTCCCAGCTGGACCGCGTCGTTGATGTTCTCCTTGAGGCGACTGGCTCCTGATGGGGGAATCCGATGGGGTCTTTGTCCACGAACGTGGATTGTGTGAGAGCGATCAGGTCGGTCGCGGAACGAGGATCTGGGCGTTCGCCCACGTGATGGAGGGTGCCGTCATCGGTGCCGACTGCAATGTCTGCGGCCACGCGTTCGTCGAGTCCGGGGCCGTGATCGGGGATCGGGTTGTTATCAAGAACGCGGTCCTGATCTGGGACCAGGTGACAATTGGCGACGATGTCTTCGTCGGACCGAACGCTGTCTTCACTAACGACCTTGATCCCCGCGCCGCCTTCAAGAAGAACCCCGATCAGTTCCTTGCCACGATTGTCGAGGATGGTGCAACGATCGGAGCACAGGCGACAATCGTGTGCGGGATCACGGTTGGCAGGTCGGCGTTCATCGGGGCGGGAGCCTTGGTGATATCGGATGTGCCGCCACATGCACTCGTCGTCGGCAATCCAGCGCAGAGGATCGGTTGGGCCTGTGAGTGCGGCCGGAGACTCCCCGGGTCGCTCGACTGCACGTGCAGCCGGTGTTACGTGCTCGACGATCCTGCCGACGGCCTGGTCTTGGCGTCTGGCCCCTCGTAGTTGCCCGTCGACCCTGTCACATTGACCAGGCCAGACGTTCGTCGCCCCCGGAGTGCCGGCTCGGGTGTCAGAACGACCGCCAGCAGGGCCGTAGCCGCCAATGCCCCGACGATGCGGCCCTTGGTCGCTCCGTGTTCGCGGGAGCGGGCGACGTCTCCGACC